>Ga0214167_1000074_pt1 | contig 67293 bp, 45 predicted proteins | sample TroBogypolimnion_45_FD_153006 | JGI IMG/M metagenome (GOLD analysis project Ga0214167, IMG submission 153006) | Freshwater microbial communities from Trout Bog Lake, WI - Practice 18AUG2009 hypolimnion v3 | ecosystem: Environmental > Aquatic > Freshwater > Lake > Hypolimnion/Profundal zone ... | reverse complement strand
CTATATAATGCCACACAAGGTGCTGATGTACCGACTTCGTTTAATCGGGCAGTTGATTCGCAACTATATAATGCCACACAAGGTGCTGATGTACCGACTACATTCAATGCTGCTAAAGATTCTCAGGCGTATAATGCTACGCAGGGGATAACTGCACCCAAAGCAGAAACTGCCGGAGCAGCTACAGCCCAAGACAATTCAAAATCACCGGGTGATTGGCGCGTTCGATTAAGTCTGGCGCCAGGCGCGAACTATCTTTACAAAGCAACAGGGGCAGAAGGGATAATGCTGCCACTGAAAGATACTGATGGGGTAATCTTTCCGTATACCCCTAATATTCAAGTATCATACGCAGCGCACTATGATCCAGCAGAGTTGACACACTCTAACTACAAGATATTTCAATATAAGAATAGCAGTGTAGACAGCATCACTATAACATGTGAGTTCACTGCACAAGATACTGCTGAGGCAAACTATTTGCTGGCAGTCATTCACTTCTTTAAATCAGTGACTAAGATGTTCTACGGCAAAGACGGTAATCCAATGCGAGGAACTCCCCCGCCGTTGTGCTATCTGACCGGCATGGGCCAGTTTCAATTTGACCAACATCCACTGGCGATCACTGGTTTTAACTACACGCTACCTACTGATGTAGATTATATACGAGCAAACAGCACTGGTACAACGGTTGCAGGTGGAGCTACTCCTACAGGTGGCGATGGCGGATATCCAGATGCAGTAAGTAGGCGAGTTGCCGCTGCTGCACTACAGACTGGCGGCGGACCAAAGCCCCCGAATTTTAACTTTAACGCAGCAACTAATACCCAATCAACATATGTGCCAACTAAAATGCAAATATCAATAACAGCAGTGCCGATCGTATCTCGCGCCGACATTAGCAAAGAGTTCAGTCTGAAAGAATACGCAACAGGAGCATTGTTGCAAGGATCTAAACGTCCAGGTGGCGGCGGAGGAATCTGGTAATGGCAAATTCACTTTATCCACCAACAAGTCCGTATTACAATACTGATACCGTCAACGGAAAGTTTCTTGATATCATGGTCAATCGGCAGATACCTACTTTAGCATCAGATGTATACTGGGTAGTTACTGCTGGTTACGACCTTCGACCTGATATGTTAGCATACGACTTATATGGTGACTCTAAACTATGGTGGGTGTTCGCCAGCAGAAACCCCAACAGACTGAAAGATCCGTTCTTCGACTTCATAACTGGTACTGGCATCTATCTGCCAACAGCAGACACCCTTCACCAGACACTAGGATTATAAATGTCATACAGTTTATCAGATATTCAAGCAATGGGAGACACATTTCTTGCTCAAGTAGATGCGATGGTCCCTGCATATGTTGGCATTTTTGATGAAATAACCTCAGTTGATCCGGCAGCACCCGACGCTACTACACATCTCGATGCATTACAAGTAGCACGTAATGCTCTTAAAGAAAGTTTTGCTGCCCCGCTAGCAGAGTTGAATGTCGCAATTAAGGATACCGGGTTCTTTACATCGGACGCAGCAGTTAAGGCTTACATAGCTGATATGGTTGCAAAGGGAAACGCGAAGCTGTCAGCAGGTAAAACTGGTCCGCAGCTGGACGCTGCTATCGCTGATAAACGCGGGGCAGTTACTACCGCCGAGAAGAAAACAGCAGAAGAAGCAGCAGCCTCAACTACCCCGGCAGGAACGTCAGAATCCGGAGGCATCCCTACATCGTCAACGGGTTTGACAGGGTCAGCAGACGGAGACAAGGGCGGCGACAAGGGCGGGAGTGCTATACCGACTACTACTGCCGGAGCTGCTGTAACAGCAGCTTCCGGTAATATCCCGGCCGGCTCGGCCACTACTCCACTTAGTGGTAAGAAATTACCGCGGGACTTTCCGGAGAGAATGTCTAATCCGCTGAGTAAGTTTTCCAATTATACTTACCAGATATCATTGTATATGTTATCTCCGGATGCATATAACCAATATCGCGCCGGCGAACTCGGAAAAACATTATTCGCACCTGCTGCAAACGGCGGCCCAAGCCCCGGTGCCCGACTTATTGCTCAGAGCGGTGGAGCAAATAGTAAGATGGCATCGGATACCCGTGCGCCCGGATTTGAACTTGATTATTACATAGACAATCTAAAAATTATATCTGCCACGAATGGTAAAGCTACTTCAACAGCATCTAACAGCTATGAGGTCACTTTTAATATTATTGAACCCTATGGAATTTCATTCATTACTAAGCTACGAAAAGCATCTGATAGCTTAATGGCGGAAAGCAAACTAAAGAAAGTAACTGATGTTCGTAATCCTTTGAAACAAATGTTTGTTTTAGGTATCAGATTTCAAGGATACGATAAAAACGGTAAGGTAATGACCAGTGCGGATCTTTCTGCGGAAGATACTATGAATGTAAATGCGACTGGTGTCTTTGAAAGATTTTTAGATTTAACCGCCACAGAGATGCATTATAAAATAGATGGCAAGGCAACTACTTATTCAATTAAGGCGGCTAGTACTCCTATTGCTGCGGCCCATACTTCTAAACGAGGAAGAGTTGCTAATGAGGCTAGAATCATAGCTACCAGCGTTGCGGAAGCGATAGGTGGCAGAGTAGATAAGGCCGGCAATCCTATTCCAGGAAAACCCGGTACCAAGGGTGTGTTGGATATAATGAACGAAAATCAACAGGCTATGGCAACCGGGCCCGTAAAACTCGACGGCAATAAAGAAGGTAAACCCGGAATAGCAATCGCAAATGTATATAAGTTACGCTTCCTAGATGAAGGTGATGGTACTTCTTCTCCGATAGGTGATGCTACCCTTATTAAAACAGTATCCAGAGATAAAACTAGATCGCCGCCGGCATCTTCTAAAACTACAGCAGGTTCTAATGAAGCAACTGCGGCTAAATCCTCGCCTGATTTAGGAAGATACACTGTCACATTTAAAAACGATACTCCGATTATGCAGGCAATCAGCGAGATTATTAAACATAGCTCGTATCTGTCGGATGCTCAAAAAACACTATCTAAAAATGATGATGAAGCAAATTCTAACACTGAAGAAGGTGGCGAAATTCCTGGCGGCGGGGCTATGCTGCGCTGGTATAATCTATCAACTGATGTTAAAGTATTAGGTTGGGATGATGTGCAAGGTGACTGGGCATATGAGATAACGTATGTAATACAGCCATATGACACCCCGGCAATATCTACGACCTATTCTAACCCTCCTAAGAAATACTACGGTCCTCATAAGAGATACAAATACTGGTACACTGGTCAGAACTCGGAAATCATACAGTATGAGCAACAACTAAATAACAACTGGTTTAACTCAGTGCTGGCGGCAACCGGTGATAATAGTGCCCAGGGAGGCACTGCTGATACTTCTACTACTTCTAACGTTCCTAACACCGGAATTAAAACCGGATCTAAGCCAGGGGCTATGGATGCACAAAATGCGTATGTTACTTCGCTGTATGATCCGGGTAGCTGGGTAGAAGCGAAAATAAAAATATTAGGTGATCCTGATTTTCTGACCTCTAATCCAGCCGGGGGTGTCAACGAGGTGTATAATCAGTTTTATCACACTGACAGAACGATTAATGCAAACGGTGGTCAGGTGTTCATTGAGATATCTTTTTCTGAGGGCATAGATTACAACAATAATACGGGCACGATGGATCTAAATTCCAGCATATTCATCACTGATTATCCCCCTGAAGCCAAGATAGAAGGTCTGTGTTATTTGATAACTAAGATCACCAGCACTTTTGTTAACGGATCATTCACCCAAGACATTGTAGCGGCCGCGCAGACGACTTTCCCGGCGGCCGCAAAAACGGCGGCAGCATCAGCGAGACCCGTTCTTGACACCCCCGGCAGAGGTGCTAGTAGCGAAGGTAACGCCGGTGAAGCAGAAGCCAGAGAAAATCTTGCAGCACAAACAGGTGCAGCATCTGCCGCAGAAGCCGGCCTCGCCGCGCAGGCGGCCGCCTCGCAGATAACATCAAAAGCAGCACCGGCGATCACCTCATTCAATGCAGCAAAAGACTCTCAACTATATAATGCAACACAAGGGTCAGATACTCCGGTCGGTTTTAGCCCATCAAAAGATTCGCAGGCAGCAAACGAAGTTGCAGATGATGATGCTAACGCCAGTTATAATGCCTTGGAAAAGAACAGAATACCTGCTAACAGTGATGCCGGTGGCAGGGAAGATTCACGGACAGACCGAGCATCTGGCTCATAATAAAGGAACATAAATGGCATGGGATATATTTAAACCGAACGGACCAACTAAGGCAAGCCAGCCTAACGCCGGCGGCGCCAACATCCGTACGGTTCCGGTAATTGGTGTCGTCAAAGATAACATCGATCCTATTCGCGCCGGCAGACTTCAAGTATACATTTCAGACTTCAGTGGTAAAGACGCTGATAATAGCAACAGTTGGATCACTGTTTGTCAGATGAGCAACTTCTACGGGCTTACTCAGGCATCTGGTGCAGAGACTGGTCATGGCGAGTTTCTGAAGAACCCACATTCATACGGTATCTGGCAATCACCACCTGACATTGGAACAAGCGTGATATGTTTCTTCGTTAATGGAGATCCTAACTACGGATACTATGTTGGTAGTGTTATGGAACCCGAAGCACTTCAAATGGTTCCTGCTATAGGATCCAGAGACAATATTGTTACTAACGCCGGCGAAGCAAAGAGTTACGGTGGTGCAACGAGATTACCGGTAGTCAATATCAATGCTAACAATAAAAAGATTTTCGAGTCAGCAACTTTTCTGGATGAGGCGGCACCAGTACATAGTTATGTCGCTGGCATATTAAGTCAGCAGGGCCTGCTGCGTGATCCTATCCGAGGGACAATCGGGTCATCTTCACAGCGCGAATCGCCTAGTAGACTGGGCTGGGGCGTAAGTACACCGGGTCGTCCATTATACGACGGTGGATACACTGATGAAACAATTGCTGATGCTGCTAAAAAGGATGGCCAGCAGGCGGCATTAAAAGTAGTTGCCAGACGCGGCGGGCACAGTCTTGTTATGGATGACGGAGACGTTATTGGTCAGGATCAGCTTGTAAGACTTCGCACATCGACTGGTCACCAGATTCTTATGAGTGATAGTGGTCAGACGCTATTCATCATTCATGCTAACGGACAGACATGGATTGAGCTTGGTAAAGAAGGCACGATTGATCTATTCGCAACGAACAGCGTCAACATCAGAACACAGGGCGATCTGAATCTTCACGCAGATAACAACATCAACATCAACGCAGCTAAGGCACTGAATGTATCAGCCGAGACAATAAAGATAAGCTCTGAAAAAGAAACAGCACAGAAAGTAGGAACTGATTTCAGCTTCTATTCAACGGGCAAGTATACAGTTAAAGTCGGCGCAGGCATGAGCATGGCGTCAGCGGGCGAAGCATCGTATCTAAGTGACAGCATAACTTACATCAACGGTAGCAAGATCAATCTGAACACAGGTGCAGCAGGTCTTGTCCCGGCAGAAGTTAAACCGATTCCAATCGTGGCACACACTGATTCGTTATTCGACGCCACAGTAGGTTGGGCCCCGGCACCGGGCAAACTTATGAGCATAGTCAGTCGGGCCCCGGCACACTCGCCGTGGGCAAGTGCAGGGCAAGGGGTAGATGTAAAAGTAAGTGGCAGTGCAAGTTCGCAGCTACCAGCAGCACCTGCACCGGCAGTGGCAGCAGCAAATGCAAACGCAGGTGCACCCGCCAATCCAGTAAAAACAGCAGTGGCCGCAACGGCACCTCCTACTGTGGCAGTGAGTGCAGCACTAGACAAGGCTACCACTGGGGCATTGCTAACACAAGTCTCTACAATGGCAGCATCAGGGCCGGCAGCAGCGGCCGTAAAGCTTGGCGCAGGAATTGTTGACACTGGAACAAGTTGCAGTATCGCAGTAGGCGCGTTCGCCGCAAATGCAACTCAACTAGTGTCTGATGGTACACTGAAAGCAGGGGCGGATACTCTGGTTAACGGTCTGGCGCAAGTAAACTCAGATATTAATAAGGTGCTGACGCCTAACTTGTTCACTGGCAAACCCGGAGCAGAAAATCTACAAGCACTTGTCAGTAATATGCCCGCGCAAGCTGCTGGTCTGGTGACTAACATGCAACAGGCACAGTCTGTGTTGACCACTGCCGGAGTGATAACTGGTAAAGAGTCAGCTAACTCAATAGCAGGTCCTGTATTAGCAGCAACAGTGGCTGGCCCTGCAGCAGCAATTGCTGCTATCCAAGGCGCAGCAGGTGCTGCGATAGGAGCAGTGACTGGTGCAATAGGAGCGGTTACCGGAGCACTTGGCTCAGCCGCAAACGCTCTGGCATCAGGCAACTTTGCAGGTAATCTGGCATCAGCGGTAACTGGCGGATTAAGTAGTATAGCCGGAGCAGTAAAAAGTTCACTCGCCGGCGTAGCAGGATTAATTGAAAATGCTAAGGGTGTGGCAGCCGGAGCATTTGCTGCAATTACAAAATCATTTAAGCCATTCCCCGGAGTCCCCGGTATGCCCGTCAACTTAACAGAGCTTGCTAAGAAGGCAGCAGAAGCAGAAGCAGCAGTAGCCAACGCAGTGCCTAATCCAACTGATATGAAACTAGCAGCAGGGACGCTAGGTGCAATGGCAGGTAGCATACCGGGTGCCAGTGCGATAACAGGTGCATTGGGAAGTGTGACCGGGGCTATAGGAAGTGTATCAGGGTCAGTGCCTAGTCTCAGTTCAATACCGGGAGTAGGCGCAGTAACCGGAGCAATAAGTAGTGCCACAGCAGCAGTCAATGACCCGTCAGCAGTTGTAGCTTCGGCCGCAAGCGAAGTGGGCTCAGCATACGGAGGAAAAGCAAATGGCTGATATTCCAACATCTTTGACACAGGCAGTTAGCACTGTGAAAACCGCAGCAGCATCGCTAACTAGCGGGGTAAGCGCCCTGCCAGGAGGAATGAGTGCTATTGCATCCGTAGTTAACAATGCATCCGGCGCACTGAACGCTATACCGGGAGTAGGTGCTATCGCCGGAGCATTAGGATCGGTCGGGGCGTTGGTCGGAGCAGCAACCAATGGACTAGACATTTTAAAGGCAGGCGGAGCAAGTCTATCAGCACTGGCGACAACTGGCTTATCGCCAGCAGCGGCCGCCCAAATGAACTCTGCAATCGCCGCACTAAGTTCAGGTGGCGCAGTCCCCATTAAACTACCTACCGTGGCAACAGGAACATTTGATCGTGGTGAAATGGCGTCACAGATGGCGTCTGTATTCGGCAGCACTAAAATACCTGCTCCGAACTTTTCGGGGGTAATCTCAGCCGGGGCCAAATCATCGTATGATACACAAATAGCTGATCTTAAAGCATTAATCGCAAAAAAGTCTGCAATCACAGACGAAACATTAGCACTAACTCAAAAATTTAAAGAGTCTAAAGCAAAGTTAGCTGACGTTACCAATAACTACCCACAAGGTGATCCTCAAATAGCTGTGGTTATGGCCGAGCGCGATTCTTTGTTGACCCAGATTAGTGCTAAAATGGCCGAGTATGACAAGTTAAAATAAGATAAATATAGTATGCCCAACTACATCGGATTCTCTACTATCAATGCTAACAAGCCTCGTTCTACTAATCTAAACCCGGGTAAGTCGGGCGGAACTGGTAGCATGGTGCAGCCAATCGTATATGGTAAGAAGTTTAGACTCGTTGATGAAAAGCTTGTTATTCAGGACTTTATCAACGCACTGAACATTCAACAAGGGCAGAAAGTTGGCAATCCGGGCTATGGCACCTCACTCTGGTCATTCGTATTCGAACCAAATACGACTGATGTTCGCTTTCAATTAGAGACTGAAATCAGACGAGTTGCCGGTCAAGATCCTCGTATGCTTCTCAATTCAGTGCAGACTTATCCTCAGGAAAACGGCATTCTTATTGAAATTGAGATGGCAGTAACCCCGTTCAACAACGCGCAAACTCTCAACGTATTCTTCAGCAACGCCTCAGGCAGAGCAATTATTCAATAAACGGAATATTTTGACAGGTGTATTCAAAAACACCCGGATTAGGTTAGTATAAATACATAAAAGGATTTATGTATGGCTACCTCATCAAGACAAAGTTCACTTTTCGGTGTCAATGACTGGAAGGCCCTGTACCAAACATTCCGTGAAGCGGATTTTAAATCGTATGATTATGAAACATTACGAAAGAGTTTCATCGACTACCTTCGATCTTACTATCCAGAAACGTATAACGACTACATCGAAAGCTCAGAGTTTATCGCCTTAATGGACGTGATGGCGTTCATGGGTCAAGGTCTTGCTTTCAGAAACGATCTGAATACACGTGAGAACTTCATTGACACAGCAGAACGTAGAGACTCCGTTGTAAAACTTGCTAATCTTGTCAGCTATGTCGCTAAGAGAAACCTAGCAGGTCAAGGCTATCTCAAAGTGACAAGTATTCAGACTACACAGAACATCACAGACCTGAACGGTTACAACCTGTCTAACTTAAACGTTCTTTGGAACGATCCTGCCAACGCAAACTGGCTTGAACAATACAACACAATCATCAACGCTGCGCTGATCAACACACAACGCGTGGGTCGCCCGGGTAATTCAGCACAGATTTTAGGTATCAAGACAGACGAATACGCGCTGCAAATACCTCAGACTAACTTCCCAGTCGTGGCATTCTCGTCAACAGTAGACGACGGAGCTATGAACTTTGAATTAGTAAGTACGACCAGCGTAGGTACCGACTACATTTATGAGATTCCGCCGGGCCCAACTAGCAGATTTAACATGTTGTATCGCAACGATAAGTTGGGATACGGCAGTCCCAACACAGGATTCTTCTTCTACTTCAAACAAGGTCAGTTGCAGAACTATGACTTCAATTTGGCGCAACAAATATCTAATCAAGTAGTCGGTGTGGGCGAGATCCAAGGTGTCAATAACTCTGATACTTGGTTGTATCAACTATCAGCTTCTAACGGTTTACCTACTCTATGGAATCAAGTGGAGAATGTATACGCTGATGCATATCTACAAACAACTTCAGGTAGTCGTAAAATATTCGCCACAGTATCCGGCTTCAATGATCAAGTAAGCTACACGTTTGGTGACGGCGTATTCTCGGAGATTCCAGTCGGAACTTTCAGAGCATATGTTCGCGCCGGCAACGCGCTGACCTACACTATCGATCCTACAGAGATGCAGGGTGTCAGTGTTTCGATACCATACACCAGTCGTTCAGGACGAGCAGAAACATTGACAATGACACTGGATCTTCAGGTTCCAGTATCTAACGCGCAAGCAAGAGAGACCCTGGCCAGCATTAAGCAACGCGCTCCGACTCGTTACTATACACAGAACAGAATGGTTAATGGCGAAGATTACAATAACTTCCCGTACACGCTGTACAGTTCGATTATCAAGAGCAAGGCGATCAATCGTAGCTCAGTTGGTGTTTCTCGTAACCTTGACTTGCTTGACCCTACCGGCAAGTATTCAAGCACGAACTCGTTTGCAGCAGATGGCGCCCTGTACCAAGACGATACCAACGGCAACGTGCTAGAAACTATCACCAGTTCTGGAAACATCATCACGTTCCTTACTGATACTCTTGCTGCTATTCTTGCTGGCAGCAGAGCAGCACAATACTATTCGCAAAACTACACGCGCTATCCTGTGAACACTGCATCAGGTGATGGCACTGTATACTGGCAGGGCAGCACAGTTGATGCGAATAGCCTTACGGGATACTTCTTCAACTTAGTTGGTTCAGCGAATACTCCGATAGCTACTGGTACATATTCTACTCATAACGCGAAGTATATTACCAATGGAGCGATGATTAAATTCACTGCTCCGCCCGGCTATTACTTCGACACTAATAACAGACTGGTGTCTGGTATCGCCGGACCGTCTAATACAACTTACATATGGACTAATGTGTTAAATGTTATAGGTGATGGGTATAATAATGCTCTTGGTGCATTTGCTAATGGAACAGGTCCAATCACACTTAATGGATTTGTTCCTACTCGCGCAATACTAACTACTATTATTCCTGCGTTTGATAATTCACTGCCTAACTCAGTAATCCAAGAATGTATCATCCGAATGGAATTACAACAAAGTTTCTCTCTGGTGTTTGACAACTCATTAACCATCGCACAAGACCGCTGGAGTATTTCTACTTATGATGTCCCGGGCTTCTTTGTTAATCTATTAAGCTTGGGTGGCAACAGATATTCCGTATCATACCAATCCCTGGCATATTACTTTGGAAGTGTAGCTGACACCCGATTTTCGTTCGAAACAGGAAAGTTGGTATATGATCCGCTGTCTGGTAAGATATTGCAAGACTTCACTAATGTCCTCACTAGTAATACGCAGCCAGGGTCTACTTATCCGATGTCAAGAGATATTAAGGTGTCCATCATAGGACAGACCGTAGAATCAGACGGTTATGTTAATGATTTTGAAGTCGAAGTGGCAAGTATAGATGTGAACAACAGAACACTCATTCAGAACCCTGATTTCTTCGAGGAAGTAACGGGGTATGTAACTGGTAAAACTAACATTGGCATTTACGCTTTCTTTGAACTAGTTGAAGATGCAGTTAATCTGTCAAGATATCAGCTTATTGCATCGTCACTTGTGTCGTATCAATACCCAAACATCACTCAAATAGAAGTTGTGAAGTATGAGTATCCGCTTGGTCAACTATTCTACGCATACACAGAGAACAAGTTCTACACCACCGTGCAGAATAACGCAGTACAAACAGTATATTACACTCTGGTTGAGCAACTGCAATACTCAACAAAAGCAGGACGCCAAGGCCTGGCGTTCCAATATCGTCATAACTCAAACAACACGACACGTATTGATCCTGCTACAACTAACATCATCGACCTGTATCTCGTCACGCAGGCATACTACACTGCATATCGCAACTGGATTCAAGACACAACGAACACAATCGTCAAACCCACAGTCCCGACGATTAATGAATTGAATCAGGCATACAACAAGGTTCAAGATTATAAGATGTTGAGCGACAGTGTTATTATGAACAGCGTAATCTTTAAGCCGTTATTCGGCCCTAAAGCGGACCCTGCATTGAGAGCAACGATTAAAGTCATCAAGACAACGTTCACCAGCGCAAGTGACAGTGAAATAAGAAGCGCCACGTTGACAGCGATGAACACATATTTTGACGTTAACAATTGGAACTTTGGTGACACGTTCTACTTCTCTGAGTTGAGCGCATACCTTCATGCAAACATAGGTGAGCTTGTAAGTTCAGTTGTATTGGTGCCCAATGATCCAACAATGTCATTTGGTGATCTATATGAAATCAAGGCGGCACCGTATGAAATATTTGTTAATGCTGCAACTGCTAACGATGTGGTTGTTATTGCTGCTTTAACTTCCGCCGAATTACAGATAAGATAAGTATACTAAAGAGAAACATATATGGCAACAAGAATCCGAACTTTAAATTTTCTGCCAGAGATTTTTAAAACACTTACCAACTCACAGTTTTTAAACGCCACGCTAGATCAGATCGTAGATCAGCCTAACTTGGAGCGAATTCAGGGTTATATTGGTAGCAAGTTGGGGTATGGAATAAATGCTAAGAACAACTATGTAACTGAGCCGACAAAGACCCGTACTGATTATCAACTTGATCCGGGCGTTGTGTTCCTTAAAAACGGTACGGGTACCTCACAAGATTTTATCAGCTACCCAGGTATTATCGATGCTCTTGCACTTGAAGGCGGCGTCACCAATAATAACAGCAGACTATTCAACGGGCAGTTCTATTCATGGGATTCGTTTACTGACTTAGATAAGATCATCAACTTCAATCAGTATTACTGGTTACCAGAGGGTCCGGCCCGAGTTAGCGTTTATAATTCTACAGTTTATAGTGAATCAGCATATATCGTAACTGATGTAGTTAATGGCTACAATATAACCGTCGACAGTCAAGCGCAGGGGGTGACCAATCCCACTATCACTTTGTTACGTGGAGGAACCTATACGTTCGCCGTCAATCAAACCGGTCAGTTTTGGATTCAAGGCGAGCCCGGCGTTACTGGATATAGCTCCTCACAAACAAACGTGCAGACCAGAGATGTTTTTGGAGTGGATAACAACGGTTCACAAACTGGATTTGTAACATTCAACGTACCTACTAAAAATGCACAAGACGAATACAATTTTCCCGGCAACAATTTTGTTGATGTGGTTAGCACACTACCGTATGATCAAATTAATGGTGCTTTAGTCAGCGAACTAGTAAACATAGATGGTATAACTGCATTGAATGGATTGACATTGATGTTCTATGATACAGGAGTTGCCAGCGAACAGGGATTCATTTCTACCTTCTATGATACTACAACATTTGATCAAATTGATCCGGCATTGGTTGACGGATTTGGTAACTATGATGGCGGATACTATACGGACGTAAGTGCTACATTTTACACAATAACCTATATAGGCGATGTGGGCAGTCAAACAATACGCCTAGTCGAATCCGGCTCTATCCCCACGAATCAAAAAATCACAGCATCATTTGGTAATGAATGGATCAGTAGAAACTTTTATAGGAACACTTCCGGCACAGTATCATTGATTCCATACTTGAGTGCTATTTTAGATACGTTGTATTACCAAGACGGAACAACGGCAAACAAGGTTGGCCAAATTAAGATTATTGACAGCAATGTTACTAATACTCTTGATATTCTAACTGAAGTTTTGGGACAAAAAACATTCACATCATCAGATGGGGTTGCGTTCACTAACGGTCTTCGGGTCGTCTTTTCCGGGGACGTTTATCCTACAAGTTATAAGAATGTTCCGTTTTATGTAGAGGGAGTTGGCTCTGCTATTGAATTAATCCTTGTTGATGATCTTATTGCACCGGAGTTATTCAGTGCCGCCGGCACTGATATACCATTCGACACACTTGCATACGATATAGGAAACTTTGACAGCAGCCTGTATGTACCGGTTACTCCTGATTATATTACGGTGTCCAGAAATGCTATTAACAAAAATGCATGGTCAAGGAGTAACAGATGGTTTCATATAGATGTAATTACTGCTACAGCAACATACAACGACAATCCTGATCTAGTTAGTCTATATGCTACTGCTGCTAACAAAGCAAAACGTCCTATCATAGAGTTTTATCCTAACCTTCGCATGTTTAACTCCGGGGTCGTTGGTAAGGCTCCAATTGACTTTATTGATTTCAAAACGCAGGACGCATTCTCATTAGTCGCTGGCCAGGAACATTACTACCCTGATATTGAGGTATATACTGGTTACGCAGCATCAATTGCAGCAGTGTCGATTTCCACTGTTGCTGCATCATCACTTGTTGTCGGTACATATTATAGCATAAGTGCATTGGGTGACACGAATTGGAATGCAGTGGCAGGAACCTCAGGTGAAACATTCGCCGCAAACCAAGTCATATTATGTAAAGCAACGGGTTCAGGTACCGGCACTGGTATACCAGTGTCAACTACAGTGAGTGTGTTAACATCTGACATTACGGGAACATTTCAAGTAGGTCAGTATATAACAGATTCGACAAATTTACTTCCAAGAAATGCCTATATAACTGATATCACTGGTACAACTTCATTAACTATTACAGTCGCTTGGTCAACTCCTGTGGGGGTAGGCTCCTCTGCAAGTGCCTCGCTCGTAGCCTCTGATACAACAAATGACAACTTTTCTTTATTCGAGGGTTCCCGTATTGTTTTCGCTGCTGATACAAATGATGAAGTTCGTAATAAGATATATGTTTCCCGTTTCTCATCTATCACCCCGACCTCAACTCCGGTAATCACATTATCAGATGCAGATGACAGCGTTGTTCTTGCCGACAACCAGACAGTTGCGTTCCGTGGATTCGAAAACACCGGTAAGAGTTTCTACTTCAATGGGTCTAAGTGGATTTCTGCTCAACAAAAAATAACCGTCAATCAGCCACCGTTGTTCGATATATTCGATGACAACGGTATAAGCTTCGGTGACCCTGATTATTATATCGGAACATCGTTCACTGGCACTCCGCTGTTAGCGTATGGTATTGGCTCGGGATTAGATGACATTATTCTTGGGTTCCCAGTACGATATAGCTCAGTTAATAATGTCGGTGACATAAGTTTTGATGTGTCTCTAAACTTGGATACATTTAACTATGTTCAAGGATCGTCTCCCATCACACAAAATATTAATACAGGTTATGTTTACAACTACACTTCGTTGACAGAGCATGTTCGTCAGTTGGGATGGCAAACCGCTATTGCACCTAGTGTGCAATATCAGGTGTTTGAGTTCCAATATCTGGAGTCAGCCCCGGTAACTACGTTCATCTGCGATGTAGCAATGAACAGTAATAACACTTGGCCTGCTATTCAACTATATGTAAACAATGTGTTACAACCAGCAAGTAGTTACTCAACTTCTACTACTGACACGACTACTATAGTTTTGTTCACTCCAACTTCGCTTGTTGATAATGTTATTCAAATCATGTTGTTAAGCGACCAAGTAAGTAAAACTGCTTACTACGGCATTCCTACGAACCTGAATAACAACCCCCTGAACGCTGACGTAACAACAGTTAACGTTGGTGATATCAGACGACAGTATCAAAGCATATTCCAGAACAACGTGAACATCACTGGAACAATGTTTGGTTCTAACAACTACAGAGACTCTGGTAACGTAGTCCCTTACGGCAGCAGCATAATTCAAAACAGCGCGTCACTTGTCCTGCCAGGTGCGTTCCTGCGTAATCAGAATCATAATCTGTTTAACTCGTTGCTATTCAACAGCAGAGAATATATCACATTCAAGACATTGTTAGTTAACACTGTTAACAGCACTGAGTATTCAGTGTATCAATCAGCCGCATCGATGCTTGATGATGCGCTGGATCAAATCACCGCGGCCAAGACTGATTCTAATTCATTCTTCTGGAGCGACATGTTGCCTTCAAAAGCAGCATACATCAGCAATAACTACTCATTCGCCAACTCGCTTGATACTAGTATCTTCCCGTTAAGCAGAGTATATGATTTTGCTCAAGCTAACTACTACGGCGTTCTTGTCTATCTGACAAGAACAACTGACAATCTTACCCAAGTTACTCAATTGTTGCTGAACGTTGATTATACGATCAGCCCTGATAGTCCTGCGTTGACTATTCAAAAGGAGCTGTTGCCAGGTGATCTGATCAACATCAGAGAATACAATCAGACGTACGGTAGCTATGTGCCGAATACTCCTACTAACTTAGGACTATACCCGTCGACCATCCCTTCAGTTGCTTTAGACAGCAACTATTCGCAACCAACATACTTTATTGTTGGTCACGACGGATCGTATAACAAGTTGTATGGTGCGTATGATCCTGTTACGGGCCGGCTAATCGATTTCAGAGACCAAGTGCTTCTTGAGTTCGAAAAACGCATCTACAACAATCTAAAGATCAGTGCGGCTATTCCTATTAAGGAATATGAAGTTCTGCCCGGCTTCTTCAGAGATACCGGCTACAGCTATGATGAAATTTTAGAAATTTATTCTGAGAGTTTCCTCAATTGGGTGGGACAAAACAGAATTGATTACAAGAAACAGTTTTATAGTTCAACCAACGAGTTCACCTACAACTACTACCAATCCGGTAATAAGATTAACAAAGAAGTTATTCAGCCGGGTTACTGGAGAGGTGTTTACGAATATTTCTACGACACCTGCAACCCTGATACTGCACCTTGGGAAATGCTCGGTTTCACCAATCAACCTACTTGGTGGGAAACTAGATACGGCCCTGCTCCATACACCAGTGATAACTTGGTTCTGTGGAATGATCTGGCACAAGGCATCGATTGGAATAATGGCACTCCTGTTGTCATCACGCAAGCTATTCGACCAGAGTTATTACAAGTTCTGCCAGTAGACACTGCTGGTAATCTTGTGTCGCCTTTTGTTTCAATTGTTGGCAACTACGCTGATTACACCTTTCAGAATGATTGGAAAGTTGGCGATATGGGCCCGGCAGAGTTAAGCTATCGTCGCAGCAGTTCGTGGCCTTTCGATCTGATGCGTATACTTGCGCTGACTAAGCCCGCAGAGTTCTTCAACCTCGGTGTTGATCTTGACAACTACAAATACAACGAAGAATTCGGCCAGTATCTGGTCAATGATCGTAGTCACCTCAAGCTAAGTGACATAGAGATTTACGGCTCGGGCACGGCCAAGACAAGTTATATCAACTGGATCGTTGACTTTGAAAAACAAGTCGGCGTTGATGCCACACAAAATATTAAGGATCTGTTCAGCAATATCGATGTGCGTTTGGTTTACAGACTCGCGGGATTCAGCGATAAGGATATGTTGAAGTTCTATGTTGAAAAGGGAACACCTAACAGCAAGAACAGTTCGCTGCTGATCCCTGATGAAAGCTATTCAGTTCTTCTGTATGACAACCAACCGTTCAAGCGCATTATTTATAGCAGTGTTATCGTTCAGATCACTACTCACGGCTATAAGGTATACGGCAACTCACAAACTAAAGCATATTTCACTGTGCTGAAGCCAAAGATCAATGGCAACTACGCTGAAGTTAAAATAGAAAAGTCTAGTGTGCAAGTCGCAAACGATTACTTCGATACTGCGGTAGTAGTCCCGTACGGTACCGAGTTCGTCTCCGTACAAGAAGTTGCTCAGTTTCTGGAAAGCTATGGCAGATACTTAGTATCACAGGGCGCATTGTTTGAACAGATTGAAAGCGGTATCGTAGTCAACTGGCGTCAAATGGTTGCTGAGTTTGTTTACTGGTCACAAACAGGATGGGAGATTGGCAGCATTGTCAACATCAACCCTGCTGCCACACTATTGACAATCAACAAAGACAGCAACATTGTTCAGCCTCTGACTCTGCACAAACATAACTTCATACTGAATCAAAATCTGTACCCAATCGCCTCTACGGATCTGTCCGTAGTTCGTGATGGTACTTTGTTCACTGCTACCCCGCTGAACCCGAATGATACCGTTGCTTACGGACAGTTCAACATCAGCAACTTTGAACACGGTATCGTGTTTGATAACGTTACTCTGTTCGATGATATCATTTACAATCTTACTACTGGTCTGCGCCAAAATAGAATCGTAGTCAAGGGATCCAAGACGGCAGAATGGAACGGCACGATTGATACTCAGGGCTTCATTCTGAATCAAGATAACATTCAAGAGTGGAACAAAGAGTCGAAATATACTACTGGTTCTATAGTCAAGTATAAAAACAAATACTGGATTGCGGTGAAGATTGTTCAGGCGTCAGAACTATTTGATGAGCAATACTGGAAACAAACTGATTACAATGAAATTCAAAAGGGCCTGCTACCTAACCCAAGCACCAGATCGTATGAAAGCACTCTATATTACGATGTGAATACTGCTAACCTTGAGAGCGATGCTGATCTTCTTAGCTTCTCCTTGATAGGCTATCGTCCAAGAGGCTATATGGCTATCGCAGACCTGACTGATATTACTCAAGTCAACGTCTATAAGAACCTTATTAAGAACAAGGGAACGCTGAACGCGGCCAGCGTGTTCAAAGGCGCGCAACTTTCACAAGGCAGCATTGATTACGACATATACGAAAACTGGGCAATCAAGTCTGGCGAGTTCGGCGGCGTACTTAACAGCAACTTCATTGAGTTTAAATTAAACGAGAGCCAACTTACTGGTAACCCTAGTATTGTGGGATTAACTGCAAGTGATGATACAATTGGAGTTCAACAAGAAGTACAGATGTATTCTCTTTACAACTATGGCAGGGTAGTTACTGATCCAAATGTGTTGCCACTGAGCGATAATGCACCGTCGTCAGTATTCCCCGACGCTGGCTACGTGAACTTCAATGATGTGAAAATGTCATCGTATTTCTACTCCGGTCTACCAAATGCAGTTGATATCAGCGGCACGACTGTTCCTCTGTCAGAGCTATATGTCAGAGATTATGTCTGGATTGCTAATCAACAAGGTACATGGCAGACATATACCCCTTCATCACTAGGACAAGTTGTCTATGCAAAGAACAATCTGAACAGCACAGTAACAATCACGTTTAGACAGTTACATAATTTAGCTAAGTATCAGTCGTTTGCCGTGGTGAATTTCAATCAAAACATTGACGGTTATTATATCGTTGCGTCTATAGTTGATCCCTACAGCGTGACAATTGGGCTAAATCTTAACCCTAATATTACTTCTGTAACTGGGCTAGGAACTGGATTTAAATTCCAATCGCAACGTGTTGCAACACCGAATAAGATTGATACTCTGCCGCTACTCGATAGTGAGTTCACTAAGAATAAAGTTTGGGTCGATACAAACTCTGATGGAAACTGGGCAGTGTACCGTAAAGGTATTAACTATTCGTTTGACACAGCGATAACTAAAACTGCAACAGGATCGCTAGGCAGCGCAGTTGCATATACCCCTCTACTTGGATACCTAATCAGTGATGCTGAAGTTGGCCAGGCATATCGTTACACATACAATGCGCTGACACTCGGATATGATCTAGTAGGAACATTACCAGTAACACCTCGCCCATCGTTCGGCGCAGCAATATCGTATGCTGACGATATCTTTGCGATATCAGAACCAACTGGCGGAACTGCTGCGGTCCTTATCTACAAGTTATTCTCGACTACCACGAATGATGATCTTGTTCTGCAACAAACAATACTGGCACCGAGTGGAACAACTAACTGGGGTAGTGCAACTGCTATCTCAGGTGATAAGAAATGGTTGTACATTTCCGATATCGTCAATAACAGTGTCCGCGTTTATCGTCTGTCAGCAGTGACCGATCTACCTGCTACTGCTTTGTCTGCTGGAAGAACATATGCGATTTCTACTTTAGGTAACACTGATTGGAATGTTCCTGCAGGAACATCAGGTATCGTGTATGAAGTTGGTTCAATGTTCACAGCGACAACAACTGGTACTGGTACTGGAACCGCGAATGATATTACATATGAAGCAGCACACATCATCGACGGCGATGCGCTGGCACTAACAACATCGGGTGACAACTTTGGTTACTCGTTGTCAACTGATTACTACGGTGATACTCTGGTAGTAGGCACCCCAGACAAAAACTCTGGCACGTTAGATAACTGGGGTTATACTCATGTGTTCAACCGCACTGTCCAGAATGTAGAAGCACATTACAATACTCAATCTGATATACCTCAGACATTTACTATAGCATGGGACACTACTTTAGAATATACTTCAACTACGGTAACTGCGACATCTGCATCAACCAACTTGATTACATGTAACAGCACCGTAGATTTTGTTGTAGGCATGCCAGTGATATTCTCGGGAACAATTATTGTGGATTGCGGAATCTCAGCGAATAAAGTTTACTACATAAAAACAGTGACTCTTCCGCTAGACGGAACGTTTACTATTTCTGAAACGCGCGGCGGTGCAGTCGTGCAACTAACTACACGAACAGGTGCATTTACTGTTACGGTCCAATCAACTCCATTGTATGTAAGTGTTAACGGAACATTGTTAACTGATGATGGATACGCTGTAATCAACAATGTTCTTAATGTAATCACTCCGATCATCGCCGGCGATATTGTTAACGTAAGCAGTCTGAATTTTGTACTGATACAAACATTGACAACAGAGACAACTCCGCGGACCGGTGTTCAGTTCGGGCTGTCAGTTGACACTACCACTCACGCCAGTGAAATATTAGTGGGTGCGCCTTTTGAGTTGAACAGTCAACAAACGAATAATCAAAACATCGAAGGTGCTGTTTACAGATTTACCAATGGTGGTGCTAATTACGGCATGATCATCGGCACGGAAGATTGCATTATCGCATCACCCATCACTATTCTGCTTAATGGGTATACAGTCTCGTTGCCGATCGGTGATGCTACTTTAGCAGCAACGGTTATTAATAATACGCACATTATAAATGTGATTGCAGCAGCATCAGATAACAAACTTGTTATACAGTTGATAGACACCACATTGTCAACTCCTAATAATAAACTTATTCTGTCTGTGCTAGATCAAACTTCGCTTACTCAACTAGGTATAACGATCTACACGCAAACTCAGGTCATCAATGACCCGCATGAAGGCGGAAGAACGCAGTTCGGCTCAGTCGTCAAGTTCAATGAGTTTGGTTCGTTCGTGACTAGTGCACCGGCCGCAACCCGTTTCGGGGCAACTACGTTCGACTTCACGGATGATGAGACTGACAACGATACGGTGTTTGATAACAACGCCACACAATGGATTGACACATTTGCTAATGCAGGTGCGGTCTATATGTTTGACTACATCCCGGAACACAATGAGAGTCTCTCTGATATCGGCAAGTTTGTATATGCACAAAGCGTAAACGACACTAGCCTTGACTATGGCGCGCAGCCGATGTATGGTCAAGCACTTGAGTTCAACGCCAGTCGCGTTGTGATCGGTACACCTAATTTTAGGCCAGATCAAACTAATGGTCAAGTAGTTTCATACTCTAACGCACTGGGCGAACAAGATTGGTCAGTATACAGAAGTTCTGCAGCGGTGGTTGATATCAACCGTATTCAAGATATTCAAATGTATAGTGCGTTGACAAATACAACGCTTGACAATCTTGATTACATCGACCCGCTTCAAGGTAAGATTCTAGGATCCGCACAAGAGAACATTGATGTAATCTCTAATCAAGATCCTGCAGGATATAACTCAACCGCTCGTAATGGATCAGTTGTCTGGGGAGCAGGTAAAGTTGGTCAACTATGGTTCAACACTGCTAATACGCGCTTCGTAAACTATCATCAGAACGATGTTGTTTACAACAGCAAATACTGGGGTCGAGTATTCCCTGGCAGCGATGTGTCAGTCTACAGTTGGATCACAAGCATATTGTTGCCGTCACAATACGCGGGTCCTGGCACACCCTTTGATGTAATGTCGTATACAACAGAGTATGTGCTGTCTGCTACTGGCGCACTGCAACCAGTATACTTCTTCTGGGTCAGAAACACAAATGTAATCTTTACCCAAGCTGGCAAAACTCTATCTGACACTATTATCGAATCATACATTGCTAATCCGATCGGCTCCGGCATCAGTTATTTTACTCCTTTGCTTCCGAGTGCGTTTGCGTTATACAACTCGTATGAGAATATTAATGCGAACGACACTGTGTTACACATTGGGTTCTCAACAGGAACAAACGATGACGTATCGCACGGACTGTTCAGCTTGATCAGAGCAGGATACGCTGATGACTTTCTTCCTGGCTTACCGGGAACAAGCGCACTGGACATTCCAGAATCGTTATACAACAGAATGTTGTGTAGTCTGTGTGGAGTTGACGCCTCGGGAGCAGTTGTTCCTAATCCGTATCTACCAAAGCCGGTTCAGTACGGGGTGTCTGCTCGACCTAATCAAAGCTTCTTCATCAATCGCTTCGGCGCGTTGAAGAACTACTTGACTTATGCGAATGAAGTTCTGGCGCAATATCCTATTGTAGAAACAAGACAATCTACTTTTCTATCTTTAGTAGGTGATATTAATCCGTCGACTGTTAATAATCCTAATTGGGGCGGCGCACCCATGCCGATGTATGATACTCCGAAATATTGGAACTATATCAACTGGTGGTCAACTGGTTATAACGACAATACTAAATCGGTTACTCAAGTGGGTATATACGCCGACCTATCAGCTATTGTGGCCACAACAGGAATGATCGTCACCGTTGCAGCTAACGGCGACGGCAAATCAGAAACGTATGTTTATACCTCAATAGGAACTTGGAACCGAATTGGTCTCCAAGACGGCACGATTGAGTTTAGTTCTGTGTTATGGGATTATGAAACAGCCCACATCGGATTCGGTGATAACTTCTTTGACACAACTCCATATGACTCTTATCCGTCGACAGAGACAAAGAATGTATTACGTTCATTGAACGAAGAAATCTACACCAATGACTTGTTGATCCATCGTAATAAGAGTTTGATATTGTTGTTTGAATTTGCACAGAGCGAAACAATCCAATCACAAACCTATATGCCATGGCTGAATAAGACTTCGTTCATTGACGTAGCTCATACTATTCGTGAGTTGCTACCTATACCAGTATATCAATCTGATAATCAAGATTTTTTGTCGGGTTTTATGAATGAAATTAAACCGTATCACGTTGTCATTAAAGAGTTCCTGTTTAAGTACACTGGCACTGATGTGTTTGAGGGTGATGTAACAGACTTCGATGTACCGGCGATGTATAACTCGTTAATCGAAAAGTTTATCACACCTGAGTTAGTATATGACAACCCGAGCGACAATCAGTATCTATTTACAGATCCTATATGGCAAACTGCACCTTATAAGGCTTGGTATGAAAACTTCGGTCTTAGTATTACCGGAGTCAATGACTTCCAAATAACAACTACTGCCTCATACATTGCATTGAACTCTAACGCCTTCGCTGTAGATAACGCTAATGGGTTTCCTATTAACGGTGTTGTTAAGATAGGCAATGAGCTAATTGGGTATTCATCGGTAGATCGGGCAACGAGTATCATAAGTGGACTGACGCGCGGAGTAAGCGGCACTGTTGTGGCAACACATTTACCGAACACACAAATATACATTGACTTGCCTGCTATATTATTATTAGACGGTGGTAGGGGATATTCTGAACCACCAAAAATAACAGCATACATAGACACAACTATATATCCTGCACCGACTAGTCCGGCTATTCTTGTTGCAGTAATGAGTTTAGATTCTGTATTGAGAGTAGACGTTATTGATCCTGGCCAGGGATACGCTGTGCTACCGGAAATAGTAATTGATCCATCAATCCAATTGACATTTACAAGCGCGGATGTGAGCACTAGATCAAACACTATCTCCTTGGTCTCACCGTTGTTACAAACAGGCGATCTGGTTAAATATATAGTCGGAATAGACACCGTCGCTGTAAGTGGTTTATCAGATGGTCAATATTACTATGTGAATGTTTTAGAATCGGCCCCATCCTTTGTTATCGCTCTTTATAGCAAGTATGCCGACTCAGTTGTGGATCAAAACAGGATATCGTTATTCGGAGCAGGCTCCGGCTCCAATAACTTTTTATATGTGAGTGCCAGAGCATCGTGTGTCTCATCAGCTATACCTATTCGTGAAAGTCAATTAACATTACGATTCGACCGCACCACTTACTCATCCCCAGTAACTGATTGGGTGACTGGTGAGTTTTATGGATCATTCTTTGCAGGATTTTTAAATGACTCCGACAAGATAGCGAGTTCTTCAATAACATTGTATGATTCACAGCCGCCCATCGAGAGCGTGCTGGCCAGTGCACAAGGAGCTGCGTTTGAAATAAGTGCAGTTTCATCTTTAGATACTCTCACTTGGTCTTCGCGCACCAGAGAAGTAGCGTGTACCTATTCAGGTGCAGATATGATATACCCCAACGTTATAAAAATATTGCCATCGGTCGGGGGCACACCGGTGTCCGAAGATCAGCCGATTGGTTCTACTATTGGATTCTATATAGGCATGCCTGTTAAATTTGACGGCGCCGTATACGGTACTGGATTAGTCAATGACACCATTTACTATGTAAAGGCCCTTGTAGAAATTTTCGATGGCACCAGTATGGTGCCTATAGGTTTTAAGATTTCAGCGACAATAGTGGCTGGTATACCGGGCCCCGAATACCCTTTGACGGCTGCTACTATCAGTGCAGCCGGATTAATATGTCTCATTGGGCAACCTACTAGCACTGCTGTGGTATCTATCGATTACCCCGGCATTCTACAAGTGGTACATACCGCTGCCGGAACTAATAAAATATCTGTTCCTAGAACTGCGCTACAGATTAGTAGCGGATCCGCCGGTACAACAGGGTTTTACGTGGGTGTTCCTTTATTCTTCGTAGGAGAAGTATTCGGTGGAATTATTGAAAACGAGACTTATTATGTAACAACGGTAGTTGATGAGGAGACATTTACTATGTCAAAAACATCTACTCCGGTGATGGTCGAAGTCACTGCTACTACATTTGGCACCAACTTGATTACTTGTGACAGCACTCTGCTACTGTCCATCAATGATCCGGTTATCTTTACTGGGACCGTGTTCGGCAATATTGTTAAGGGAACTACTTATTATGTAAGTTACATATCCGGTCTGACTTTCTCTATATCATCAATTATTAACGGTGTAAATGTCCTGTTAAGCACTGATTCAGGATCAATGACTGTTACAAATCAGAAAGATACCTTTGATCTGACCACATCGTCCGGATCAATGACATTGAATGTTGGTCTACCAGTGAGCCCTGGCCAGATTACTGGCCAGTTGTTTACTTTCTACCCGACCGGCGGAATAGTTGCTACTGGTGTATCAGGTATAGATGGTAACTTATTGAACAGAACAATAGTAAATGCTATTTCAGGCACTGCCCCGGCCGGCGATTATCTGGCTATATCTGAGGCAAGCGGCGGTCTGACGGACTTCTACATAGGTATGCCGATCCAATTCCCTACTACATATGCAGGGTTTGCTCCAGCAGTCACTTATCATGTAGCGGCCTCGGGCACAGTGACTACGATTGTAACGGCCACATCATCTTCTTCACCAACGTATTACTTGACCTGCGACAGCACTGCAGGGTTCTATGTAGGTATGCCAATATTATTAAGTGGCACCCCAATGGGCGGATTGGATTTAGATGCTCAATACTTTATTAAAACAATCAACGGGTCTTATCAATTCAACGTGACCGACACAGCCGGCGGCGCCATTCTTGCCCTTACTGGTACATCGGGTGCAATGGTAGTAACAGGCACCCCGTATATCCGACTAGACACGGCAGTGGGATCAGACGAATCAACATCCGTTGTTATTACTCAGTCCCCTACGGCCGCGCCGATATTCAACGTAGGGTTTATATTGGGCGGGTACTACGTCGATCTTAAAAGTCCTGGCGCCGGATATACGCTCACTAATACCATAACTATTCCGGGCACTGCATTTACACCGATTGCATTATCTCCCGCTAATGATTTGATAATAACTGTATCCGGCATTGATTCAATTCCGCCAAACACAGACCCTGATACAAATTGGCAGTTACCTGCTGTATCTCTAGGCACTATCACAGCGACTATCTGCTCCGGAACGCCGATGGAAATAACAAGTCAATATTATTTAAAGGTTGTTACCGCTAATAAATGTGAAGTATATTATGATTCGTTTATGACGATTCCTGTTGCTGGAGTGGATTTCATCTACAATCCTGCCGATTATGCATTTTTACCGGAACCATTCTTCTTCGATCAAAGTATTGTCCTATACAATCATAAATTGTATAAATGTATTATCAGTAACAATGACCCTGAGTTTATCTTTGGTAAGTGGGAATTATTGTCAAGCGGCGCCAGAGAAATAAATGCATTAGATCGTATAGTAGGTTACTATCAGCCTACTATCAATATGCCGGGATTAGATATGACGCAGCTAGTGGATGGTATAACTTATCCGAATAGCACTTATTTAGGTAATGCGTTTGCCCCCGATGATGAGTTCGAACTAGATACCTTGTTGCAGGATAAACCATTCTACCCGACTGAGATTAATCTGGAGTCGATTGTTTGGAACGGTGATAACTATCTTGCAATATCAGGAACCCCCGATTATTCTGCAATACTTTCAAGCGACACCGGTATTACTTGGTCAATTGATACGATATCAGATCAGCCATTACAGGCAAGTGACATTGTATTTTCAGGGTCACGATATGTCATTACTACTAACAACCGAGCTACACCTATATTAGTAAGTTCGGACGGGGTTGTATGGACAACCAACGGTCAATATACACCATATGGATCTACACCGTATGATGAATTATACGATACTACCTCATTGAGCGTTGCTGCAATTTCGCTGAATAGTGTGGCATATTTGAACGGAAAGTATGTCGCGGTCGGAGAGAATATAGTAATTAGCGATGACACATATGCTTGGAGAGAAGTATATGCTTTCGGCAACACTACTTTGAATAATGTGTTAAATGGTGTTGTATCAATCAATTTACCATACTATACCGGGTTTATCGCAGTAGGTGCCGGACAACAATATACGTATCCAGTTGGAGGAATAACTACAGTGGTTGATGTAAGTATATTACTGTGGAGTTCTGACGGTCTTGGTTGGAATAATTTAATAGCACCGCTTACTACTGGTGCGCTTAATGCTGCATGTCAGGGAGGTGATAGAATATTGGTAGTGGGTGACGCTGGCGCGAAGTTTACCAGTATAAATGGTGTATCCTGGGTAAACGTAAGCTACGGCACCAATAATCTGCGTGACGCTACTTACTCCACTTCAATGTCGATGCTGGTTGCTGTGGGTGATAACGGTATAATAGAAACGTCAGTTGATGAAGGTGTCACTTGGATTGAACAGAGTTCGGGCACGATTCAAAATCTACACGGTATAGTTTGGAATGCGACCTCAGATGAGTTTGTGATAGTGGGCGACAATAACACTATTCTGATGAGTAGCGACGGCATACTTTGGACAAGTTCGTCATTATTCATCACTAATCCGACGGTGTATGATGTTCAAGGCGAAACCTTCATGTCTGGTTACGGACCAGAGGAACTTGTCCCGGGTGTTATCAACGATAATTTGACTATGCTGGTCACAACCCGCCCTGGTACTAACTGGAACGCAACCGAATATGCTCATGTGGGTTATTCTGTCGAGTCAATTGAATTGTCACCTACATCAGGAAGTCAAGTAGAATATAGTTTTGCTAATGTATTGGCAATTCCGGCACAATTATCAGTGTTTGTCATTGATAAAACCACTGGTTTAAGTACCACAATATATCAACCTGCTTATTCAGTTGATTGGATGATGAAAACTATTACACTCGCCACTCCATTATCATTTGTCGGTGTTGGTGACAGTGACCGATTAAGAATTGATGTGTATGAGGTGGGCAATGGCGATCAACTAGTTAAATCTAACACACAATCTAACCCTGTGGTAAATGACCCTGTTACAGGCTTTGATGAAATTCAGTTGAACTGTAACTATTCTGCGCCCCGCTTCTCAGGGTCGGGTGTTATTCGCCCCGGAACTCCACCCGTAGAAGTTGAAGCAACAGAAACGGATTCAGCGACCAACACAATTTTGTGTGCTAGTGTAACTGACTTTAGTATCAACGACGAAATCACATTCCAAGGTGTGGTGTTTGGTAATGTGGCAGAAGATACAAGTTATTTTGTAAAAACAATTAGTTATGTATCAAAGAGAATCACAATTTCTGAAACACTCGTTTCAGGCATAGCAGGTCCTACATTTGAATTAGCAGATGACACCGGTAGTATGCAAGTGATTACTCAGATCGGTACCGGTGCAGTCTGGACAGATCCTATCGTCTATCATACCGGTAGTAAACTGATCATCGGTTCGACTAATATTGCAGCGGATACTGATGGGATAACGAACATCATCCAATGTAATTCTACTTCAGGGATATATGATAATGACCCTATCGTATTTGACAATCGAATGTTCGGCGGAGTTGTTCCACATCAGCCGTATTATGTTAAAAATGTAATCAGTCCAAATGAGTTTACGATTTCTGAAACATTAGGTGGCCCTGTGTTTGCGTTGAGCAATGGTGCCGGCTTAGCTACGTTTATCACATATGATTATGCGTTCGGCCTCGCGGAAAACGGAGTATCCGCGACTTTGATATTCTCCGACTTATATGACACCCGATATGACTATATCACCTACACAGTATTCGGAGAAACATCACCGCAGCAATACGGATATACTATCCCGGAGATAGCAGTGTTTACGGTCCAGAACACAGAGACATCATTTTACGTCACTAACTTTGTCAGCGGCGATAATCCGATTAACGCAGTAGTAGAATATAATGGCAGACGCCTAGTAAATATCACAGATTACGTGTTGAATCCACTGACTAATACAGTGACATTAACCTTCACTACGACACCGGGGTCAACTGTAGCAGTGACAAGTTACAATCTTACTGACAGACAATATCTGCATACGACATACGGTGGTCCGTTCTCGGGTTCTACTGCTTCTACACTTATCATCGGTAGCACAACCCATACTGATGGGTTGTATGATGAAGATAGTCCGTCAATAGAACTATTTGACCAAGATATTCCTCCTGTACTATTTGATGAAATTTTAGATTACCTGACACTATCATCGGGTTCTACATCAGTATTACATATCAATGATGCTATCGTCTTTGAGAGCCCGGTGTTTGGTGGAATTGTCGCCGGCGAAATTTATTATGTTGTTGGGATTTTGAGTCCTACAGAATTTACAGTATCAATTACGGTAGGTGGCGTACCTATCACATTAACAACAGCGTCAGGTTCAATGCTGGCTTTCATTAACCCGGCGACAGTCGCTAATATTGTGGGCGTTGACAACGCAATCACTCCGCCTCTGGCGATTACGAATGTTGTTGCTACTGCAATAGGTACTAATATAATTACATGCGCGAATACCTCAGGATTTGTATCCGGGCAGCAAATATTATTCAAAGCAAGTATTTTCGATGCTATTGCGCTGACACCGACCCTCACTTACCAAATAGTAGAATTGGGCACAACTGATTGGAATGTTGTGGCCGGAACAATCGGAATTATTTATGAAGTCGGTAATGTTTTGAGTAACATCGCAAGTGTTGGCACCGGCACAGGAACTGCATTATTAGCAGACTTTGGTGGCATTAGTACATTGGGTGTAGTGTATTTTGTTTATCAGGTGTTGTCACCGTTGACATTTACGATCAAAGACGTTGATGGTAACGTTGTTACTCTAACGAACGATCTTGGGCTTGTGAAGGGATACGTCGGTGGAAATCCTGCAATAACTATTACAACCGGGGTCCCGCATAATTTGGTTGAGAACAACCTGATCAGAATAGATGGAACAACGGGATCTATCCAGTTGAATAATGAAACTTTCTATGCAAAAATAATAAACTCTACTCAACTTGCGTTGTATAGCACCCCGTATAACCCTGCACTGACTGCTATTAATAATCCTACTACAACTATATCAAGTTACGCAGGTGGTGGATACGTTTGGCTAGATAGAACATTTACTCTGACTACGACGAATGCCACAGCAACTACGCACGACCTTACTGCTATAATGACCGCGGCTATTGCTGATGTATCGTCTGTCCCCACACTTACAGTGAGTGCTTCTTCAGGTGATCCGATCGAACCCGGAATGATTCTTACTGGTTTAGGAGTCACTCCGGGCACGTATATTGTGTCCAACATCTCTCCTACGGAATGGCGTGTAAGTATAAGTCAATCAGTATTGTCAACAACTATTACTGGAATAGTAGATGTTAACTGGATAACAGTCCAATCAACGGTTGAACTAGTTGCAGATACACCGATAATATTCACCGGAACAACATTCGGTGGAGTAGTTGCTGACACGATTTATTACGTTAAAGAAGCATTGACTGCTACTACGTTTACTATCTCTGACACGTTCCAAGGAGATGCTTTCGTATTGTATAATGATTCTGGAGTGATGCGAGTTACTCAATGGGAACAGACTGATGTGGACAGATTATGGGTAACAGTTAACGGTTACCGAGTCCCGTCAAGTTCACTGACACTGAACCCGTACAACAACCTGAGTATTCTTACAACGATTGTTCCAGGTGACGTAGTTATTATCACAAGCATGATGCCAACTGCTACCCCGAATCAAGTTGTTTATATGGAACAGGTAAATAAAAATGGTGAAGGCTCTGTATACAGAGCAAACAATCAGACAAGGACATGGATCACTGCACCGCTGACAGACACGGATTCAATTATATACGTTAACGATGTGGCTCGACTTATTAACACTATCGTTCAAAATGTTGTTGCGCCGGCCGCAGCACCCGATGGTGTGATAAGTATAGGTCTTAATGTCGATAAGCGGTTGATATCTAATATTACTGTTTATAATGAAACTACCCATACTCTTGTATTACCATCGAACTATAGCGAGGTCAATGAGAACTTGTCTCCGATGTTGAAAATCACCGGACAAGTTACCGCCGGCAATCAATTGACAATTTCTATCCTTGAGGGTAATCTGTTGTATCTTAACGGTGAACAGATCAGATTCTCATCGGTTGACTTGGTTGCGAACACGATATCAGGTTTGCAACGCGGCGCAAACGGCACCGGCGTAAGAAGTTTGACACCTGCATACAGTGAAGTATACGGATTGCTGTCCAAGAACAGAATGAGTGATCTGTTGTATAATAACACTTGGAACGACGATGACTATCCAGACTTCGACGGTGATGTAGACGGTGGTCCTTTGCAAGTAAGCACAACTGTTGGTGCTTTATTCTTACTTACGGGCGTAGACCAATGATAAATAAAGATATGAATACATCTGAAAATAAACCAGAACCTGTAAAAGCGGATTCTGAAGTAAAACCCAACGAACACGGTGGGTTTTACTTTTCCTCGCATGTAAAGATCACAGATCCAAATACTAAAGAAGTATTGGTGCAAACACGGGGCGATTAAGTGTTATGACAATAATTTACGAAACAATTAATCTTCATAATAAAGAACATGGTATTTATCCATGGCGATACATAGGAAGTGACCAGTTTAATAATCCATTGTATCTGGGTTCTAGTCGTGATCTGAAGAAAGACATTGAAATATTAGGACGATCAGCATTTATGAAGATTGTATTAGAAGAATGCGGTGATATTGAAAATAAAGAACTTAGAAAAATAGAAGTTGAAAAATACCTTAAACCTAATAAAGTGCGATCGGATCAGTCATATTACAATCGGTCGGAAACGTATAGTCCGGGCTGCGGCCAAAAAGGAATGAAACATTCTAAAAAATTCGCAAGAACCGAAAAATGGAAACTTAGTAGAACCGGCCACTCTGTCAGCGAAGATAGTAGAAAACTAATGGCCGAGAAGAAACGTGGTAACAAAGCATCCTTATCTACTAAAAAGAAGATGAGTCAAACTAGAGATTCATATGATAATCCGTGTGCGCTTGAATGGACGACCATTAACCCCTATAAGGAAGTCATAAATATTCGGTCGCTGAGAAAATGGTGCAGAGAGAATAATTATAATTTTTATGACATCTATTACAGTAGAAATGGTTGGAAATCTACTCGACATGGTACAGGAGTAAAGAGCAACCAAAGGAAATTAAATGCAAATTAATGTCGGTTTTACAATTAATGGATCTATTAAAATATATAATCCGCAAACAGGAGAGGTGTTTGTAGAGAAAGATAACCAGATTAATTACGAAAATATGTCAGAGGCGATGGCTGATACGCTTAGTAGTCGCGGATTCGGCGAAATATATCAAATGGCTTTCGGAAACGGCGGCGCAGCGGTTGATGAAACTGGGGTTATCACGTATCTGCCGCCAAACACTACTGGACAGAACGCCGCTCTTTACAATGAAACATACACTAAGATCGTTGACGATACAAGCGTGTTCAACTTGGATCCTACGAGAAACAAGATGACTATTTCGCATCAAACTGGAAAGGTCTATACCGACATTTTAGTTCAATGCCTGCTTGATTACGGTGAGCCTGCAGGGCAAGCAGCATTTGATAACAGCACACAAACGGATTCCTCCTACATTTTTGATGAATTGGGATTGCTTGCTAACTATGGCACTGATACAAACGGCAATGTCATAACCAGATTGCTTACTCACGTGATTTTTCACCCGGTCCAGAAGAGTTTGAATAGACAAATACAGATCGATTACACGATCAGAATACAGTCATTAACCAACTTAGTGACGATTTAAGATAAATAACATATCGGAGAGAATAAATGGCATATACAATTGTAAAAAGCGACGGAACAGTTCTTACTTCTATCGCTGACGGCACAATCAATACAACAAGCACCTCGGTAGGATTACCTGGTAGAAACTATGCTGGTTACGGTCAGACTCTGGACACGAACTTCGTACACCAAATTGAAAGTTACGCATCCACTGTACCGCCTGCGAACCCACTGCGCGGCCAATTATGGTATGATACGAATGCAAGTACATTAAAAGTATGTCCGGCTGACGGAGCATCAGCGTCATCTTGGTTAGCACTAACTTCTACTTCAAGCGGCGGCACTACGACATTCGGCGCAGTTACAGTGACTGGTAATGTTCAAGCAAACAATTTGACTGCTGTGAACAATGTTCAAGGCGCACAGGGCGTATTTACCAACATTTCTGTTGCAGCAAACGCTAATATTGCAACTGCAAATGTTACTACCGGCATTATAGGAACATTAGATACTACATCGATTACAACCGGCGGCACTGGTGTAGCAGGTGCGATGACTGGTACATGGACATTAGACGGAGCAACATCAGGTAATGCGTTGATAGTTACCAGTGGTAATTTGTGGGCTAATGCCGGCATCAGAGTCAACCCTGCTAACTTGTGGGACCTGTCAGGTAACCCGATATCGTTCGCGGGAACATACGGTAATAGCAACGTTGCGTTATATATGTCAACTGCCTACACCGGACCGTTGCAGCCTAGTAGTCTTACTACTAGTTCTATTTTAGGTGGTGGTACAATTGGTGGGATTTGGACCCTGTCGACAGGGGCAAGATTAAATGCGACATACGCTGACTTGGCTGAAAGATTTGAAGCTGATGCAGAATATGACGCCGGCACAGTTGTTGAATTAGGTGGAGAGAAAGAAGTTACTTCTGTTGTAGGTGATCTTAGTGAAACCGTATTTGGTGTGGTCAGTAATACTGCTGCTTACCTTATGAATTCGGCAGCAGGATCAGACAAAACACACCCGGCGATTGCCGTGAGTGGCCGGGTACAAGTTAAGGTATCCGGCAGTGTTAAAAAGGGAGATAGATTAGTGAGTGCAGGAAGAGGCAAAGCCCGGGCAGCACAATTAGGTGAGGCTACGGCATTCAATACTATCGGTCGTTCATTAGTTAATAAAAGCGATGAAGGAACTGGCACAGTAGAAGCAATCGTAACTATTAAATAACAACAAGGATAACACATGACTTACGCACAATACGGCACTATACAGGCCACTGATTTCAATTTATTGGTGACCGGCGACTCTTCCGGGTCAGCAAATACAGCTAACGCCGCACTAAACACTTTCTGGGCCATAGGTAATCAGAACAAGGGATATGGACAACCTGCTACAGCAGCAGCGGTTGCCGGCGACACTATCACCGTTGCTAAATGGGCCAACTTAGTAGCCAACACCGCACAGGCAGCAACTCACCAAGGATCTACTATTACAAGCGTTGCAGTCCCGGTTGTTGGCGGCACAGTAACATACCTGTCAGCTATCCCGACCAATCTGACTACGGTTACTTCCAACAGATTAAACGCTGCATCACAGGGCTCAACATCAGCAAATACAGCAACATATGGTAGCGCATGGTTAAATGCTATTACATTCACCCATACTGTTACATTCGCATCGGGAGATGCAGCACGTTACTTCTTTAATGCAGGCGGTCAACTAGCAATTACTTGCTCACACCCTGCTGGCACAGGCATTAACTTATTGTTGAATAATCTGGCTAGTAATATTGGAACAGTAGTGGTGAGTTCACCTACTACCGGATCAGTATCGGTAGCAGGTACATCATATAATGGTATCACTAAAATAGGCGGCGGCGGCAATACCCCCACAATCGGCACTAACACAGGTTACTTCGCACTGACTACTTCTAATGCAACAGCATTTAATCAAATCGCATCAACTGGTCCTGCAGGTTACCTAAGCACATTCGTTAACATGCAAGTCAAGTCAAACGGCACACAGGGTGCGAACGGCGATGCAGGCAGTGTTGTAACTATCTACACGGTATGGGATGAAATTCCAAACGGTCTTTCAGTATCAGCGGGCTCTGCAACATCAGTGACCCTTCGTCCACCAGAAACTACTAACATCGCAAACACTTGGGGTGCAGTAACTATTTCGGGCACAGTATCCGGTAGTTAAATTTATCAACCGGGCAGTATTCGTCTAAATACACGTAGGAGTGTATTACATGAATACTGCATCTTTAATTACAGACGCGAAAGCGCGTTTCAGTCACAATTCGGCGAAAGCCTATCTCAAGGACAAATTCTCCAGCAAACTTATCGTTGCCGAACAGGGCGGCCTATGGACGGCTTCACCTGCCCTTATTTCTTTCCTCAGTGTGCAAACACCCTTTACTATAGATGATAATGTTATCGTAATCGATAATTTTGATAATCCGGTACAAGTCGATGGGAAAGCACTGTTGAAGAAACTACAAGACACTTACAACACCGTGATGAACGAGTGGCACGCAGAATGGGCATCGTTAGAAAGCAAACGATGAGTCGAGGCGTTTTACTTTTTGCGTTTAACAACCCTAAATTTAATTACTACGAGATGGCAGTAGCAACTGCCAGGCGTGCTAATCACTTTCTGGGACTACCTGTTACTATTGTCACTGATGAAAGTTCGGTGCCGAACGACTGCGACTATACTTTTGACAAGACGATCCTCATTGACCCTGACAAGAATAATATCAGAGATTACAACGTTTGGATCAACAAAGGCCGATATCAGGCGTATGTTCTTAGCCCATATGATGAAACTATTTTGCTCGACACGGACTACATGATCAACTCAGACACTCTACTAAAGACGTTTGATATCTATGATGATTTTTGCTGTCACGACACTACATCTTTTCTAATGCACCCGGGAGTGCCGCAGGAAGTTCTGAGTGCGTATAGCTTTAAGACAATGTGGGCAACTGTAGTTACTTTTAGAAAAACAGAACGTGCCAGACAGATTTTCGAATGTCTGAAAATGGTTCAGGACAACTACGATCACTACGCAAATATTCACAGCTTTGTCGGTGGAGTGTACCGTAACGACTACGCACTTACTCTGGCGCTGCGAATTGTGAACGGGCATACAGATAACAAACAAGATATTATTCCATGGAACCTTGTCCACGTAGGTAAAAACACATCCGTACATCGCAACGCCGAGGAAGAATTCAACACAGAATTCACTGTGATTTACGATAGTTGGAAGCGCGGTAAGATTAAGAAAGAGTATATTACTCTGACCGGTACTGACTTCCACACTATGAATAAGGCAAATTTTATGGAGTTAATCAAATGACCAGAGGATTTGTAATCGTTGCTGAGAATAATGCGACAACTGACTATGTGAAATGTGCTGAGGTTCTGGCCCGATCAATGAAAAAAGTGATGCCAATGTGTTCAATCACTCTGTTGACTGACAACCGGACTCCGGTACGAGCAGATGACTTTGACAATATATTGTCTATGACTTCACAGCAAGATTCAGGTGAGTACAAGATTTTAAATGACGTTCAAGTATATGCCATGTCTCCGTATGATGAGACAATCAAACTAGAGGCAGACATGATCTTGCCCCGTTCAATTGAACATTGGTGGGACGTTCTTGGACAACAAGATGTTGTAATCTCAACTACTATCAGAAACTTCAAAGGCGAGATATCTGATTGTAGAGTGTATCGTCGTTTTATTGATGAAAACGCACTGCCTGATGTTTACAACGCAATCACGTATTTTAAGAAGTCAGAGTCAGCCGAGCAGTTCTTTGAGATTGTCAAAGACGTTGCTGAAAATTGGGCTGAATATAAAGCAACATTGAAGTGTAATCCGCAAGAAGAGGTGTCAACTGACTGGGCATATTCTATTGCCAGCCACATCGTGGGAATAGAAAAGACAACGATGCCGACGTTTACTGAAATGAGCATGGCTCATATGAAACAATTCGTGAATGGTCTGCCGTCGGATGACTGGACTCATACGCTTGTGTATGAGTTGCTTCCCGATGTAATAAGAGTGAATACTTATACACAGAACTATCCGTTTCACTATCATTCTAAGGCCTTTTCTGCTAAAATAGAAAGTATATATGTCTGAAACTGAAACGATGGTTGTGTGGGAAGCACCGGTGATTGTAAAACCTGAATTTAGGTTATACTACAACGAAGCGGGCCGAGTGGAGTGCTATACCTGTGAAAAACTTGAAGGTAAGTATATTGTAGTGGACGCAGTGACATTCGCACAGAGCCGGCCTGATTTACGGGTCGTTGACGGAAAACTATCTACCGTGAGTACCGGATCAGTGGTATCCAAGCTGACTAAGAGCGACACCGGAGCACGATGCGCCGCAGAAGATATCAGCATCCTAGTTGGTGAAGATTACGCCGGCGCCATAACAAATTGGGAATTATTAACGTATGAACTCTGAAGATATTGTAGATGTAGCTGACTTGGATGTTATCTATCTGTCGTATGATGAACCGCAGAAGGAAGAATTCTGGTTGAAGATCAAGAACATGGTGCCCTGGGCAAAGCGTGTTGATAGCGTTAAGGGCAGCGATGCCGCACACAAGGCCGCTGGCGAAGCATCCGACACTGAACGATTCATCCTGATCGACGGTGACAACATGCCTGAAGAGAAGTTTTTCAACATTCAACTTGACTTCACTGACAAAGATCCCAACTTCAAGTTAGCGCAGTATCGTTGGAAAGCAATCAATAACATCAATGGTCTTCGCTACGGCAACGGCGGCATGTCATCATGGACAAAGACTTATGTGGCCCAGATGCAAACACATGAAGCACAGACTGAAGGTGATGTGTCGCGCATTGCTGACTTCTGCTTGGACAGTAAAGACAATCTGTATTGGGCAATGTACGACTGCTATTCAACCACATATCCGAACGCAACCCCGTTTCAAGCCTGGCGTGCAGGATTCCGCGAAGGGGTGAAGATGTGCCTCAGCCGCGGTAATGTACCTTCAGTTGACGAATTTAAAGAGTCAGTTGCCAGTCGCAATCTAAACAATCTGACAATCTGGCACAATGTTGGTATGGATGTAGAGAATGGCGCCTGGGCAATTTACGGTGCCCGAATGGGAACATACTATACGCTTCTTGTTGACGAATGGAATGCACACGATGTCCAGTGGTTTGATAACTATCCTATCATGTGGGAAACAATTAAAAACCTTGATCCTATTACCGAAGGTGAAGGCATCGGGATGCATCTGGCAGCAAAACTAGGTCTGCCTATCTGCACACTGAGCGCAGAACAAAGTCGATTCTTCAAACGACATTATACCGCTGATAAGTATAATATGGGTCCTCTTGTAAAAGAAATGGATGTGATCCGCAAACTTGAAGGTTGGTAATGACAGATAGCTCCGAACAAAAAAGAATTAAAGAGATACGAATCAGAGTAGATAACGAGAGTTCCCCTACGTTTTGTTTGGCAAAGTGGCACCATGTAACCATGTACCTACAATCAGGTGAAACTCATAGTTGTTATCATCCACGCCCGCATAAGATTCCGCTAGCGGAGCTAAAGGATAATCCTAGTGCGCTTCATAATACCAACGAAAAGAAGCAAGAGCGTAAGCTGATGCTTGAGGGCGGGAAGCCCGTTGGCTGCACATACTGTTGGAATATCGAATCAATGGGTTCGGAGTATGTCAGCGACAGATATATTCGCAACTCCTCGATCTTTACTGAAGAACGGTTCAAAGAAACTGCTAAAGCAGCATGGGACACAAACATCAATCCAGAGTATCTTGAAATCAATTTCGGTAATGAGTGTAACTTCAAGTGTGGTTACTGTCATCCTAAGTATTCTACCAGATTCTATAATGAGATTAAAGAGTTTGGTCCGGTCACATCAGTAGTCAATCATCGTTGTGACATTGATTGGATGACTCTGTATCAGCGCGAAGAGGAAAACCCGTACGTTGATGCATTCTGGAAATGGTGGCCTGAGTTACGCAAGACATTGAATATCATGCGTATCACCGGCGGTGAGCCGTTGATGCACCGTAGTACATGGCAAGTTCTTGATGCGCTTGACGAAGATCCGTTACCTGAACTAGAACTTAATGTGAACAGTAATCTCGGCATTAAACATTCACTTGTTGAACGACTGACCGAGAAAGTATCCAGGCTGATAGAAGGGGAGAAGATTGGCAAGTTCAAACTATTTACGAGTATGGACACCTGGGGGCCTCGCGCAGAATATATCAGGACTGGGTTAGACCTTACGGTATGGGAAAAGAACTTCCACACTTATCTTACTCAGACAAACAGTCCAATTACATTTATGATGACGTTCAATCTATTGTCAGTGACCACATTCAAAACTCTTCTGGAGAAGATTTTAGAGTGGCGAAAGATTTACGACTGGTATGATGATCCGGTCAACCCACAGCATCGTGTCAGATTCGACACCCCTTATCTGCGTGATCCTATTCAATATGACATGAATATTCTACCTAAAGCAGATTTTATGCCGTATATGTATGAGTCGTTGAAGTTTATGGCAGATAATGTCGATGACAAAGCAAGCGATAAGTTCTCCAGTGTAGAATATGACAAGTTTAAAAGAGTTGTTGACTATATGGAGATAACCGTGTATACTGATGAAAAGCTTATAGAAGGTCGCAGAGACTTCTATAACTGGTTCAATGAACTAGATGAACGCAGGGATACTGACATGCTATCAGTGTTTCCTGAATTGTTGCCGTTTTATCGTCTCTGCCAAGAAATCAACCTGACCCATCCAAAATGAACACTGATAAAGATTACCTACTTAATCAAAGCAAATCATTTTGTATCCTTCCCTGGATACATCTTTACACCGACCCTAAAGGGCATCCTTCGCCTTGCTGTGTTTCAACATTCGCGTCCGATCAGACTATTACGGTAAATTCCAGAACCCACTCAATGATGGAAATAATGAATGCAGCCCACATGAAACAATTGCGGGTTGATATGTTGTCAGATGGTTTACCTCCTACATGTAGAAGATGTCATCAGGATGATAGCAGAGGTGCTCAATCGACAAGAACCTCAATGAATTCGGAATATGCAAATCGGTTAGATTTGTCGTCAACTAAACCCGACGGCGAAATATCTAATTTCAAAATGCACTACTTTGATATCAGGTTCAATAATATCTGCAACTTTAAATGTAGGTCTTGTGGCAGCGGATTTAGTAGCATGTGGGAACAAGAAGATCAGAAATATTTTAAATCAGCTAACAGACCCTTGCTGCCGAAGAATAACAATAAACAATTTTTGCAGGAAGTAATCGAGCAGATTGTTAATATAGATGATGCATACTTCGCCGGCGGCGAGCCACTGATCACCGAAGAACATTATATCCTCTTAGAGGAAATGATTAAACAAGGTCGCACCGATATCGTATTGAGATATAATACCAATCTCAGCAACCTAACATTCAAAGACAAGGATTTGTTGGGACTGTGGAAGAACTTTAAGCGTAAAATACAAGTTTATGCCAGCATTGATCACTATGGTGACCGGGCGGAGTATATTCGTCATGGAACTGACTGGGCCAATGTTGAAAATAACTTTTCAATGGTTAAGAAAACTCCCTATGTCAATCTACAAACAAATACTGTGTTAAGCCTGTATAACGCCACTACCATATTAGAATTTTATCAATACATGTATGATAAAAATCTATTCCATAAAGATGATTTTTCTAACACTATGTATCCATTAGCAGGTCCTGTTCAATTTAATTTAAATATTTTGCCTATGCATTATAAGAATATAGCAAAATCAAAAATGGAACAACTCGTAGAATATACAGAGAAAATCGGCGCTGATTGTGTAATACCGGGCCGCACTTCTGATAAAGTTAAGCAACTAACTGATACTCTTTCTTTCTACTCGCCAACGAGCACCTGGGAGCAACATAAAGAATTATTTAAGAGCGAAACATTACGAGTCGATGGTATACGCGGAGAAAGTTTTGCGAAGACTTTTCCGGAACTAGCAGGGTTATTAGATGAATAAAGAGTTTTTACTCAAAGAGAGTAAAGTGTTTTGTATGTTTCCGTGGGTCCACTTAAATGTAACCCCTAAAGGGGATATCTACCCGTGCTGTTCTAATAATTACACTGCACCGTTCGGGTCCACCAAGACAACTACTCTTAAAGAGGCATTCAACAATGCACAGATGAAGGAGTTGCGATTAGATATGCTCCAGAACAAGCCTAGCAAGATATGTGAATTTTGTTATAAGCACGAAGAGGCAAGCCCGTTTAGTTTTCGCACATATTCTATCGAACAGTTCGCCAACAGATTTGATGAGGTGGTTCCGACGACACAGGAAGACGGAACTGTTGACGAATTCAAGATGAACTATTTTGATATCCGATTCAGTAATATTTGTAATTTCAAGTGCAGGACATGCGGATCAGAGTTTAGTAGTCAATGGGGTGCTGAGATGAACAGACACCATGATAAGACTCATCCTATAGTCATCCATGCTGACGATCATAAGGGCGGATTGCTACAAGAAGTTCTGGAGCAGATTCCGAATATTGATCTGGCATACTTCGCCGGCGGCGAACCACTGATTACTGACGAACACTACACTATTCTGGAAGAAATGATTAGGCTAGGTCGTACTGATATTACTCTGCGATACAACACAAATGCAAGTTCTATCAAGTATAAACACCATGACATTCTATCTCTCTGGAAACACTTCAAGAAAGTAGAACTTAGTTGCAGCGTTGACCACTACGGCGAACGGGCAGAATGGTTGCGTAAGGGAACTGACTGGGGAGTTATAGAAAGTAACTTGCTGGCGTTCAGAAAACTCGACTATGTATCGTTTCAGATGAACACCGTATTCAGTCTTTTTAACTACATGACTATCGGCGAGTTCTATGAATATCTTATGAGTAAAAACATAGTGCGCGCCGGCGACTGGTATCACTCGCTGTATCTAGCAGTTAATCCAAGTTACTATAGTGCTAAGAGTTTGCCCAAAGAACTTAAAGTAATTGCCAGAGAAAAGGCTAGTCAGTTTTGTGATAAGCATGCCGGTTTATATGCCGGTGTCACACGATTAGTTGGAGATGCTAACAACTTTGCCGCACCGGACACCTGGGCAGAAAACAAAGAAGTGTTTATGATGCATACGAATTCGATTGACAAGATCCGAGACGAAAGTATATGGAAGACCTTTCCTGAATTAAATAAGTTACAGGATGCAACAGAATGACAGATGTAAATGTAAAAGAACTAGTGACTAGCGGAAAGCATTTTTGTGTGCTTCCCTGGATCCATTTTCATGCATGGCCCGATAGTAACGTGATGCCATGCTGTGTAGCCAATAGCTCAATGCCAGTGAGTAAAGTGAAGCCGGACGAGTCGATAATTCAGATGATGAATAGTGATGCGTATAAACGGCTTCGTAAGTCAATGCTTAACGACGAATATGTTGTTGAATGCCGTCGTTGTTACGAACTTGAAGAAGCTGGTGTTTGGACTATGCGTAAAAGTCATAACAAGCGCCGCGGACTTGAGTATGCAGACATGATACAAACTACTACTAAAGATGACGGGAGTATTACTGACTTCACTATGAAGTATATGGACATCAGGTTTAGTAATCTGTGTAACATGAAATGTCGCTCATGTGGTCCCGGATGTAGTAGCCTGTGGGCACAAGAGATTATTGATAACCATGGCATGGAGCATTACACTAAGCACTTTAAATCAACTAAAATGGTTGTGACAAACAATGAAGATATGAGTTTCATGGCAAAGTTGAAACCGTATCTAAAGGATGTAGTTGAGGTTTACTTTGCCGGCGGTGAAATCCTTATTACTCCTGAACACTATGAATGTCTTGATTACTGGATTGAAAACGGGTTGAATGAGCAGATTGAGTTGACATACACAACTAACATGGGTTCATTGAAGTTTAAAGACAAGGATCTTATCAACTATTGGAAGAAGTTCCCTAAATTAAAAATCTGGGCATCTTTAGACGCCAGTGGCGAGGTAGCCGAAATGATGCGTAAGGGCACTGACTGGCCTCGTATTGTCAGAAACATCAACAAACTGAAAGAAGCGGTACCGCATGCAGAGTTTCAGATCACTCCTACAATTAGTATTTGGAATGTTTTTTCGTTCTGTGATTTTTTTGATATGCTAATCGATGACGACCTTATCGACCGTAATACTGTGCCCAGATTCAACACTGCGTCACACCCGTGGTATGCAAACATAATGATTCTTCCTGATTTTGTGAAAGAAAAACTGATTGATCGTTATAGGGTGTCCCTGGAGAAGTATTCATACAATGAAGAACTTGCGAACGGGTTCCGAGTCATTATTAAAACTCTTAAAAATGGGTCAGCCGCATGGTCCGGTCTGGCTAGCAATGAGAACAAGGGCGGCATACTAGAGTTTAAGCAGTTCAATGAGAACCTAGACAAGTTCCGCGGTGAGACACTCACTGATGTGGTGCCAGAGCTTCAGGAGGTCTACGCATGGGCAGCAGAAAAATAATAGCAATCGACGCACCAGATAAGTATCTGGCAGTTACCTGGCAAGTCAACAACTTCTGCAATTTCAAATGTAGTTATTGTAATCCAGGTAACTGGGGTGGCGAGAATGTTAACGACGGCAATCTTGATATCTATCTGGATAATCTTGCCACTATCATTCAACGATACAAAGACATGGGGTATAAAGAGTTCAAGTTCTTCTTCAGTGGTGGCGAACCAACTGCTTGGCGCAACTTCATTCCTATCTGTGAATGGTTAAAGAACGAGTTACCTCACTGCACTCTTGCAGTTAACACGAATCTTTCCAGACCGTTAGCCTGGTGGACAAAGCACCATCATCTGTTTGATGATGTTGTTGCCAGCTTCCATGCAGAGTTTTCAGACAAAGCAAAGTATGAAGTTAACAGCATCTATCTTTGTGACAAAGTAAACTATCTGGCAACCAAAATGTTGCTCCATGAAGAACGCTTCTGGGAAGTAGTCGAATACGGTAATCATCTCAAAACAGTGATGCCTAACTACGTGTTAGAATGGACTCCGTTGTTTGATGAAATGAGCACCAACGCCGGGCCCTGGCACTACAAAGATCCGGATAAAGCAGAGTTTATTAACACACATAATTTGGAGATGCAGTTCACGTTGCCGAAACCGTTCAATGAGAGCAAGTGCTTGAGTTACAATAAGTATGATGACGGCACATTAGTCCCTACTAATAGCAATGATGTTATCATCAACGGAGAAAACTTCTTCAGCGGATGGAGATGCAATGTAGGTGATGCTCTGTTTATTAACCCGGTCGGCGTTGTAAGTCTGGCCAGCTGCGGTCAAGGCGGCATCGTTGGTCATATACTGACCGACATTGCCCGAGTCGGACCTAAACAGATTACTTGCCGCAAAGAGTATTGTCATTGCGGCACTGATATTATTATTCCCAAAGTTCTATGATATTAAATAGGAACTGTTTCTTTCAAATTCGGTCATGCGGTGAGCCAATGGACGATCCATATTGGACACCTCCCACTTTTAGTGTTTGTGATGATACAATCTTGTTTAAGATTCGTGATTACTCAGATGATGATTACTGGATGTTCGATATTTACCATGGCGACAGTTTTGATGTATGGCCGTTAGACACCCTAATTCCACCTAATATACTGTCTAGGATTAAAAGCAAAAGTATAAAGCTATTATTAATAAACTCGCATGAGTCTTACCAAAGCGTTGTTAATGGAATTTATAAAGATTGTATTAAATATGATATTCCTGTTGAACAGGTAATTTTACTTAGCGAATCATATGATATTTTAAATGAAGTCCGAGCAATCAGTAAAAAATATAATATGGGGGAAATTAAAGTAGAATGGATGTTAGAGTTCGAATATAATGCTATGAATCAGAAACAAAATATTATCCGGAGTAAAAAGGATGACCTTATTACGTTGGTAGACAAATTTTACGAGAAAAAATATCTTAGTTTTAATCGGAATCTAGTATCCAGAGTCCATCGAACCAGTATTATCTCACTACTTTGTATAAGAAACTTATTAGACCGCGGGTATGTAAGTGCTGGTTTTGACAAATGGCAGCCGGACTGGACCGAATTATTACCCGGAGTTCGGGAGCTATTCAAAAACGACGAGGCAACGACACAATTATTAGCAGACAATGAACAACGTATATTAAACATTGGAAAACTTTCTCTGGATTCTACCACTGAGAAAGATCATGCATGGCTTACTACGGACACTGATTATCTTTACCGTGATACCTATTTCTCTGTGGTGACTGAAACAAACGGATTCCAATGGATCCCTGAGGCCTCGCCGTGGGGCGGGGTTACTGGATGCGGTCGTCTTGTGAGTGAAAAAACCTTTAAACCCGTGGCCCATAAGCATCCTTTTATCTTAGTAGGAATACCCAATTCTTTAGACTTACTGCGGCAACTAGGATATAAAACATTTAGTCCATGGATAAATGAGAGTTATGACATTGAACCTGATTCTGCTAAACGAATTCTTATGGTTGTCGATGAAATAGAACGACTCTCTAATCTTAGTCCAGACCAACTTACTGATTTTCTTAATGGAGTAAGAGAAATATGTGAATACAATTATAAAAATTTGATGGATAAGAAAATATGGACATACAAACTAAATTAAAATACGATCTGGTATACTGTATAGGTGACAGTCAAACGCGGGGCGTTCACCAATTGGATGACACCTTAGGTGAGGTTACCTTGTTGAATAGGTTTAGCACTTTGATAGGCGAGTATTATCAACTACCGGTCCTTAATAAGGGAGTTCCTGGCTCCGGCAATGAGTATGTGATGAAGACCTTATATACAGATATGCGAGAGTATCGACGGACCGGAGTCAATCCACTGGTGTTTTGCAGTTATACGGATGCGATGCGTAAAGAATTGTATTGTGCAAACGCAACCCCGCCGGGCCGGCACACTATAGGTCCGAATACATACTTTTCTGAAGAATTTCTCAAAGAATACTTTGTAAATCATTTTGATTGGGATTCAATTAAATTGGATTCAGCTAAGTTGGTAGACTCCAGTAAAATACTGATGAAATACCTGGGTATTTCTTTTGTTGATGTATACTCAAATGAAATACTTACAGGGTATGACTTCATCACCACAGAAGAACAAATGGAAATCTCGCTTATGAAGTACGCAGGCCCGGAAGGTATGTTTAATGGAGAAGGTCACCTGAATATTATCGGGCACCGAAAAGTCGCCGACTGGCTCATTGCGAAATGCAACCAGTTATATTTTAAATGAAAAAAATGTATGTATGCGGTGATAGTTGGCTGTCACCGTCCGTTGAAACGCCCGGGTTGCACATGGCAGAGATAGTGGCTGAAAGACTACATTTTGAATTAGTCCCGCTGTCTCAAGGAGGAATGAGTAACGGGGGAATATGCATACAGATCGACACCGCAATTGACCACCTAGCAGATTTCATTCTTATCAATACAACCGAGACTGACCGAATGGAACTTCCTATAGGGCAGCACGTTGGATCTAAATTTACCACCGCAGATATCAAATATATAAAAGGCCAGTATCAAAGTAGCCAGGTGCCATTTAATGGATCATCCCCTACCTTAATCAGCAACTCTTTAAATTCTCTATTATCGGGTAAAGGGTTGGATGATCACCCTGAAAAAATAAAAGCGATAGAGGAATATTTCAGGCATCTGTTTAGTCCAGAATGGCACCGACAGATTGACCAGTGGTGCATGTATTCAGTATTACATAAACTACACTTATCGGGCATACCATATCTGCTGGTGCTTGACACACTAGATATTCCATCCTTCTGCCCTTTTATTGAAAATGTCACTCTTGATTATAATTCTTTCACCCTTAATACGTCGAAAGCAGCATCCATTCCGGGGTTCCGGGACCCGGGTTATCACACGCTGCCGGAGGCCCAGCAGCAAGCAGCGGATCATATTCTGAAATATATTGAGGCTAATCCCCGTATTTTTTCATCTCGCGGACAGGGTCATTCAACTTCTCAGCCATGATATTTTTAAGAGTGTAGCGTTCTTCTAAAATATCTCTGCATGCCAGTGCTCGGCGACCTACTTCAGCCAGATCGTATAGTTTCTCAACACGGTACTTTTTGAAGTCATCTTCCAGATCCCATACACGGCGATGAACATCGTACAGTTTATCTAGTTCTTCCTGAATTAACTCAAAGTCAATGTCATGTAACTGCTCCGTGTAGAAGTCCAGTTCCTCTTGGTTAGAGCCGAGTTTGGCAAACTTTAACTTGGCAATACAGTAACGATCTACCAGTTCTATTACGGGAAATTTCATATGGTGATTACCTTTGGAAAATATTTAAGAAAAATGTCAGTCGGCTCGTCACGAATTGTTTTGATTCGTGAGCGAATCTCTGTGAAGAAGTTCCAAGCCAGTGGCATGAATACGATTTTGTCATCTGGGCTAAACTCTTTTATGGCGTCAGAACCTTTGATCAGAATACGTTGCCCAGGAGTATACATGTTTTGCTTCATCGGATTGTCATCAATGATAAGATCAAGTGGCACCTGAATATAGTTTAACAGCGTGTTGCCCTTTGCAGCAGCACCATATCCTACTATTTTGTATCCCTCCCCTCTTAACCCCTCGATTGTATTTTTAAGAGTAACCATGTTAGCATTGACATTAGAAACCCAATCAACATACGTTTGCGGCCGCTGTAATGCAGCTTCAGTTGTCAGGACGTTTTGTATGTTGAATGGGCGAGATTCTCTTTTACTGAATACGAACACATAGCTGGTGCCGTGAATTGGAGTGCGAATTGCATCAATCAAAAAGAGTCCGGCACGCGCTGCCAACTTATTCATGCTGTTGATATTGAAATAGTTTACATGTTCATGGTAAATAGTATCAAACTCATCGTTCAGCACCATGTTCGCCTGACTAGTCTGGACGAATAGTTTAGTATTATCGTTCATCAGTTCTTTACAGTTCAGTAAAAATTGAAGTGGATTAGGATTATGAGCCATGACATTTTGAGCAGTGATAGCATCAAACTGATTTGCTAATTTGGGCAGAACGTTATCACTGAAGAAGTCACAGACGATAGTGTGATTTTTAGAACTAGTTGGGTAGATATTTTCAGCAGGATCTACTCCCCAGGTGTCATATCCTAGTGATTTGAAACTATCTAACTGGGTGCCATCGTTGCAGCCGATATCTAATACCCGGCGACTGCGATACATGTTACGACAACATTCATCCACATACGACGCGAACCAATCGCTATAGTCTTTCAGTGTCTTGCTTGTTCCGCTGACATACAGATAGTTCTTATAGATAAGTGCAGGGTCAACTACTGTAGTTAGTTGCAGATGGAAGCAATCTGAACAGAGGTATACTCCTAGAGGGAACGTATCCTCTTCATCATCTGCGTGTATCAGATAACTATTAGCCAGAGGTTGCATGCCCAAGTCTAATGATAGTGTTGTGTTGTGTGACCCGCAGGCCAAGCATGTCTTATTCATATTTTAAAAATTGATTCCTGTTGCTAAATGTTGTTTGGTCAAACTTCGTGGTTAATTCGTCTACAATAGAACTGATATTTGCTTTGAATTCAAACCCAAATGTCCGTTGAAACTTGCCGGTGTCCATAATGAAGTCGTATACTCCAGTTATATCGGGCTGAGTATACACTGTAGTAGATAACACTGAACTTACATGACCGCTGATACCCTCAACCGAATCATAGAAACTAGCAAGATTGTATATACCCGATATCGGATTTTGAATGACTGTATCTATTGCCCGTGAAATATCCGAGATGCCTAATATCGGTCGCACAATGTTCTTATTGTTGATAAGGATGCTTCCGGTTTCTATAGATCGTTTGGTCATTGAGTTGATCATCAGTTCTTCACGAATATTAGGACTCCAGCCATTGACTGTTCCAAACCTGAATCCAATGATATTATGTCCCTCAATGATCAATGAACGTGCATGAATATCCAGTGTATACTTTGTCAGATCATAATGATTTATGGGCTTAAATGTAAGTTCAATGTCCTCATTGGTCGCGGCATGGGTATCGCCGTAGATGCTACCACTGCTGGCATAGATAAGCGTTTGTTCTTTGTCTAGTTTCCGAACAAGATTTACAAAGTTGTTGACATTGTTGTTCCAACTAGAGAAGACTTCGCCGGCACACATCTTCACTGAACTATGCCCGGCCAGCAGAATGACTACATCATACTTGCGTAGATATTCTTTTGACAGATTTCGATAATCCTCTACTTGACTATAATTCAAATCTTTACCGAACCAACACGTATCGACACTTTGAATTTGATACGATTCATGTAGATCGTGGATCAACCGGGACCCTATGTAGCCGTTGCCGCCTAGTATTAAAATTGATCTTGCCATAAATCTATTTATTGTGGTGTAAATCGGAGAATAAATATATGAATGATCATTAATACATATTTTACCCATATGGGAGATACTACTGTTGAAGTAAGGCCCAATTCAGGATTATTGTGTTGTATTGGCTTGCCTGACGACCACAAATATTATTACCAAGAATTTAAACGGGCCCTGTTTCACATTGAACAAGCGGTGCCGCCCGAAGTAATGGACTCCATCCGAACGGACAATGACACATACCTGGTGTTGTGTAACAGCCACGAAGCGTTCCATGAGTCAGTCAATGAGGTCTATCAGCACGTAGTCATTGGTCAGGGAATTCCTGAATATAAAATAATATTAATAAGTGAGTCCGCTGATATTCATGCTGAAGTTAAAAGAGTCTCTCAGTCGCTGGGGAAACAAGAAATTCAAGCAATATGGATGCGAGTATTTGAAGCAGCGTGTCAGCGTTATATAGAACACATGCCACCAGAAGTTTTTCCGGCAACTCTAGTAGACAAAGTATACGACAAGAAATATATTAACTTCAATCGCCGCTGGAGACTACATCGCCCCACTCTTGTTGCATTGTTAAAGATCAGAAATCTTTTGGATAAGGGATTCGTGAGTCTGGCACCGTGCGATGACCAGAATGATTGGAAAAGAGTTTGGCCCTGGATGTTAAGTCACCACTCGCCGGAAATTTCTTCGTTGCTGTTAGCACATGAACGTGAAATTTTTAATATTCCGGACCTGTATCTGGACACCGACGAACTAATGACTAACCGGGCAGATTTAGAAACTTCGTCTAACTATCTGTATGAAAACTCCTACTTCAGCGTAGTATCAGAGACAAATTTCTATGATTTCTCACCGGGTAGATTTGTCAGTGAAAAAGTCTTTAAGCCAATTGCGTTTAAGCACCCATTCATAACAGTATCTCGCCCTAATACAATGTCGTTGCTTCGTGAAATAGGTTACAAGACATTTCATCCATGGATCGATGAAAGTTATGATCTTGAAACTGATGACAACCGGCGAATGTTGATGATAGTAGATGAGATAGAGCGCCTGTCTAATCTTACCCCCGCTGAGGTCACCTCATTCCTCGAGGGTGTTCGTGATATATGTGAATATAACACGCAGGTGTTATCAAAGAAATGGGTGTGGATTACTCCGCTTAACTAGTATGGATTTCAAAAAGTATAAACGTTTATTTGTTTTTGGTTGTAGTTTTACATCGTATCGTTGGCCAACATGGGCAGATATTGTCTCGCAAGAGATTCCTGATGTTGATTACTATAACTTTGGTTTATGCGGAGGGGGCAATCTTCTAATGTCAGTGAGAATTACTGAAGCCAATCTTCGTTATAAGTTCAATGAAGATGATCTGATCATGGTCATGTGGACGACCTTTTGTCGAGAAGATCGTTATCGCAATGGTTCTTGGATGATGTCCGGCAATATTTTTTCTGCACTCCATGATTATTCCGAAGAATTTGTTCGTAAGTATGCTGACCCCAAAGGATATTTGATCAGAGACTTAGCAGTGATCACACAAACTACTGCATTTTTGAAAACTCTTCCAGCAACTTCTATTACAATGGCCAGCGTTCCGTATGATCATCAACAGGACACGTCTGACACATCAGTTAAAGAAATTTTAGAACTATACAAAGACACGGTGCTTTCTACTCCACCGTGTTTATTCGAATTAGAAATGAACGGACAATGGGAAAACGGTCATGAATATCTTGACCCAAAGGAAATGTTTCGTGACTACCACCCGAATCCATTGCGTTACTATAACTATCTGAAGAAACTTGGACTACCACTGAGTGGTAAATCTCTGAACTATGCTCAGAAATCAACTGAGGATCTACACCGGATTCGAACACGCGCTGAATTAGAGCTAAGTTTTTCGGAGATTAAACATAGTAAAGTTCGCCCTATACTATAAAATATGCAACACATTTTTAAACATCTGGTTACTTCAGGCTGTAGTTTTTCAGCAAGATCGTGTCATTTATGGCCGCACTGGTTATCCATTAACATGTCTATACAGGGAGACCATCAATACGGATTAGCAAGTGCCGGCAATGCTTGGGCTGCTAAATCAATTATTCACGGAATTCAACGATTATTAGACAGCGGCACAGACCCGTCTGAGATATTAGCTTCTGTTATGTGGTCCGGCATTGACAGAACAGACGTATTCATCTCCTCTGATGAGACACTGAATTATTCTACGTTGCTGTCCGGCTCCAGCGCGAACCCGGTAAATTATATCGATGAGACCGATAGTTGGGAAACAAATAATATAGACGGTTACCTAATGGGGACTATGGGGTGTGATTTTAAAAATCACCACATTAATCTTTTTAAAAGGAACCTAGTTACTAATTTTTTATCAGACCAGGCCCTGGCCATTCAATCATATGAAAACTTTTTACGAGTGCAATGGTATTGCGAAAGTCATCAGGTGAAGTTAGTAAATCATACATACATGGACATTCTGCACTATCCTACATATTCATACCAGAAACCCCATGCATGGCCAAATGTATTGTCTAAGGACACCTATAGTCGAAACATTGGTCCGCTTTATAACATGATCGACTTCAGTAATTGGATTTTTTGGAACAAAACCGGCGGCATGTATGAATATGCTAGGGATAATAAGTTATCGTTCGAACTTGACGGAATGCACCCCACATCGGAATCCCATCAGCATTATGTCGTTAATCATTTAATACCGGCTATATCAAAATTATGAAATTATTTGTTGCAGGGTGTTCAATAAGCGATTATACTAAAGTTAGTAAAGTGTATGGAGAATTTCTGGCAGAGAAGTTGGGATGTGAATATGTCCACGAAGGCGCAGGATGTGGCAGTAATTGGCGTATCTGGCGTGTGATTACTCAACATATTATGACGGGAAATTTAACTCCCGACGATATATTAGTGGTGCAGTATACCGGACGGGAACGCGATGAGTTTTGGTCAAGATTTGACCCGCCTGTGTGGGAAATGGCTCCCAATACATTAGATCATCTGTGTGTCACTGATGTCCCTCAATATGGCGGGTCTGTAATAAGATATAAGGCAGGCGCCGGCATCTGGCAGGATGGTCAGCAGATAAAAGATTTCTTTGATACATATGAAAAAAATCATCTGTGTGTCGAATTTGAACGAGAGAGATTTTTAGCGCACAATTTTATGTTTCAAAATATGTTATTGATGAAAAACATCCGAACAATTTTTGTAAGATCCCGGCGTGCTGCGACATTGCCGATGAGTGAATTGTTTCCGGAATTTAGAAAAATATCATTTATTGAGCCGGCCGGCGATCTTACTATGTATGATCTTTCGTCTACTGATTCAGGACATATGAATCAACTAGGGCATGAAGTTTTTGCAGGATGGTTGTATGACCATATAAATACGTTTAACTTGAAAGGATAGAGATGACAACTGTAGCAATGATCGGGGTAGGAAAATTAGGACAAGATTGTGCTGAGGTAATGGCACTTCATTATGATGTTGTGGGATATGATGTGGTACCTCGCACGCCTACATTCCCTATGAAGTCGACAATTCAAGAAGCAGTGCAGGGCCGCGATCTAATTTTTATCGCCGCACCGACCGGACATGATCCAATCTACGGAGGCGAGACTCCTACAAGTCATCTGCCTAACAAGGACTTTGATTACACAATCGTCACTGACATTCTCACCGAAGTCAACAAGTATGTAACCAAGGATCAACTTGTTGTGCTGATTAGCACCGTTTTACCGGGCACTGTCCGTAACATTCTTGAACCGTGTATCACTAACGCAAGATTCATCTATAACCCGTATCTTATTGCTATGGGCACCACTAAGTGGGATATGATCAATCCTGAAATGGTTATCATTGGCACTGACAACGGTGACGAGACACAAGATGCAAAGATTCTCACTGACTTTTACCGGACATTCATGGAGAATAATCCGCGCTATGAAGTTGGCACCTGGGACGAAGCAGAAGCTATCAAGATTTTCTACAACACCTTCATCAGCACCAAAGTTGTTCTGGCTAATATGATTCAAGACGTTGCAGAAACTAATGGTAATATTAACGTTGATGTTGTTACTAATGCTCTGAAACGTTCTACTCAACGTATCACTGGCCCGTCGTATATGACAGCAGGTATGAGTGACGGCGGCGCATGTCATCCGCGTGATAATATTGCTCTGCGTTTTCTTGCAGATAGGCTGGGTCTCGGGTATGATCTGTTTGATGCTATTATGAAGGCGCGAGAAGTGCAAGCAGAACGTATGGCTAAACGCTGTGTGGCAAATGGAAATAACGTCACGATCATCGGTAAAGCATACAAGCCGGGCGTGCCATACTTAAATGGCAGCGGCAGTTTGTTATTAGGCCACTACATTGAGAAGCACGGTGGTCAGGTTAACTACTATGATATTCACACCGGCGATACTGATCTGAAAGCAGAATGGACACAAGTTTATATCATCGGTTATTGGGAAGACTACGTGTATGAGGCTCTCAAGTATGTCCCGGGATTCGCAACTGTCATTGATCCATGGCGACGTGGTATCACTAAAGAACAATGCCAGGCGCCTGTCATTAATTATGGTGATACCCGAAAAAAAAAAGTAATTGACCTACACGAATGGTCCGGGCAATTCTTCAACGATGAGTGGCCCGAACTATCTTCTTGTTCTGATCGCATATGTCTGATAGAAGAAATCGATTACATGTTCAATACTGTCGAAGACCTTTTGTCTGTAATAACGCCGGCAATTGAGTCTGATAAGATAGTTGTATTCAATCGACCTGGAGAGTGCATGGGATTTCATGCACTTAATAAAGTCCAGCTTCTTTTAGAGAAGATTCCCGATCTGCCGCCCAATAAAATATTTTATGTAACGGGATCCGTGACGGGGATAGAAGATTATGACGCATATATTAGTGGCACCGACAAGTACAGAATGACCATACTCACTCTGGGTAGAGGTCAAATGCTTCATTTCAGAGATAGTTTCCATTTTCCAGATGCACAGAACATCCTTGATAAAGAGTATGAAGTCAGAATAAAAGAGAAGAAATTTTTGTGCTTTAACAAAATTCATAAGGGTCACCGAGCATATATTCTTGCAAGAATGTTAGAGAACGGGTTGTTTGACCAATCTTACTTCTCATTCGAGGGCGCGTCACCCAATTGGATTAATCAAATTCAATTAGGTTATGACTGGGCACCCGTTATCAAAGACCAACTCACTAAGCACATAAGCAAGTTCCCCATTAGGTTAAATATAACTACCGAACGTAGTAATCCGGTGCAGTTTCACATAGATGATATTGGATATCATGCTAATAGTTATTTTAGTGTAATTACTGAAACAGTTTTTTATAAAGATAGAAATTTACCTAGGTCGTCTTTTTACGACAACGTGGGTGGGATATTTTTCACAGAAAAAACTGGACGACCATTGTTGCTAAAACATCCTTTTATCCTGGCTGGCTACGTCAATTCACTATCTGCACTCAGGGACATGGGATTCAAAACTTTTCATCCGTTTATTGATGAAACATATGATACTGAGGAAGATGATAAAAGATTGGACATGGTTGTTGCGGAGACCGAGCGCCTTTGTAAATTCACCGATGATGAATGGTTACATTGGCAAGCATCAATCAAGGAAATAGTTGAACACAACTATAACACCTTGATTCAAATGAAAAGTTACCATGGCATGGATAGTATCCAACACAAAATAAGTGGGTAAGAAAACTCTCTCATAAATATATGATAAGCATGTGTTTTGCACTGCTGATTTTGGAAAGAGTAAATGGATTTTAACCTTAAAAGTTTGACGCATGATCTGGTTGCAAAGCAGCGGCCAACAGAAGATGTTGAAGACGCCCGTCATCGTAGCATGATGGAGGCAATTGCCCCGTATGCCAAGAAAACTCAACAGAAGAATCTGACACCGGTGTATGTTGATTACAAAACACGCAACACTAAGTTAGTTCTGGTGCTGTGCCCAGAATGGGCACCGATGTTCCCTCCCTTTAATCTGGCCCGTTTGTCCGGTGTTGCTAAGACAGCCGGGTATGAAACCTCTATAATGGATCTGAACGTCAGAGCATACAACCTATATAGAAATGATTGGCAACCTAATAATAAGATACCATTTAGATTGTGGGATCCTAGCGCATCATGGCATTGGCTTGGTGACACATATCTTAATGACATTCACCCGGTGCTTGAACCGCTGCTGATGCAAGCATGTGATGAACTTGAAGCACTGAAACCTGACGCGATCGGATTCAGTGTATATTACATCAGTGAAGAACCCACTAAGTGGATGTGTCAAGAACTGAAGCGCCGCATGCCTAACGTGAAGATCATGGTCGGTGGCAGCAACGTGCAAAAGAGTTGGTTCAACATTCAGCCTTATTATGATTATGTTGTTAACGGTGAGGGCGAAGAAATCATCCTTAAGGTTCTTGATGAAATTGAAGCAGGTGTAACTCATCCAGCGCCGCAGTATCTTGTGCAGCCGGAAGATCAGCGTATCAATATCAACGGTCTGCCGATGCCAGACTATGAATCAATCGACTTCAGTGTATACGAGATTCCTAATGGTGTCAACACTGAAATCTCCAGGGGATGCACTGCAAAATGCACTTTCTGTGAGGAGACACACTTCTGGAAGTATCGCCAACGCCAAGCAGTTGATCTTATCACTGAATTAGAGTGGCTATACTATAACAAGGGTACTGACATTCTCTGGTTCATCGATTCGTTAGTTAACGGTAACCTCAATGAGTTACGAGCGTTCTGTAAGGGCATAGTTGCTAAGGATCTGAAGATAAACTGGACAGGATATGCCCGATGCGACGGCAGGATGGATCTTGAATACTTTAAAGATTTAAAAGCAAGTGGCTGTATCATGTTGAATTATGGTATTGAATCGGGGAGTCAAAAGGTTCTTGATGATATGGCCAAAGGTGTTACTATCGCGGAGATGGAAGCTAATCTTCGGCATGGTAAAGAAGTCGGGGTATTCGCTGCTACGAACTGGATCGTGGGATTCCCCACAGAAGATTTTCAAGATTTTGCGGATTCAATATCATTCCTGTGGCGCATGCGTAACATGAACATTAACAATGTGGGTGCTGGTGTGGGTTACGGTCTCGGACCGGAAACGATCATCGGGCAAAATCCGCATAAGTTTAATATCAGTTGGCACAAGTATCAGAATCATTGGATCACAAATGACTTCTCCAAGGGTGGCACTCACATCATGTCCCGAGTTAAGTTCTTCCACATGTTCATTGATTTCATGAAAGGATGCACTGATGTCCCGGTGCAGTATCCTGTCAGGGCCGCACTTGCAAGAGACCATTATGAAATAACATTAAATAATCCAAACGCTTTTAAAGAAATTGAATACGAAAAATTCGACTATAATATTATTAAAGTCCGAATTAATCCGTTCGCTGATACTCTTGTCAACGAGATTTGGCCGTTTCTTCGGATGCTGTGGAGATGCCGCGGTGGATTCACTGCTGAAATAGTGTTCTGTCCAGAGCTTGATTTGAAAGAATTCGGGGCACAATTCGGCCCGGGTATGTTTGATGCTAATTATAAGTTTGTTATCAGCGACGACGGTAAATGGTCAGCAGATTTTCACTACAAGTTTGAACAAGTAGATAACCCATATGATGATAGACAACCTGGACCTGAAGGACGTAAGGGCGCGTTCTATGCACAAGATTATTCAAGAATGAAAAGTAATACTGCTGCCCGTGCTAGAAATCTTGCTAAACCCACTTGGGGAGTCGATGGAAGAGACGGACAAGATTTCTCTAATCTACTTGAAGAGGAGATAATGCTTAATAGAACAGTTGACTTTTCCTTTACTCATCATTACGAAGGCACCGGTGACTGGGGAAATCATACTGATTTTGAAGTAGCAGTGCCTAGTGTATCAACACCGGCTGTCGAGGTATGGACCCCATTGCAACGTGCAATAAAACCTATTCCACTGGCAAGCATTAAGAAGATCGTTCGATGAATACGGTGAATCAGTTCGAGCAGACGATTGCTGAATACTTTGGATCACCGTATGCTGTGGCAGTAGACTGCTGCACTCACGCTATGGAGCTGTGTCTTCGGCTTACTAAACCGAAGATCGTAACCTGCCCGGCGCACACTTATCTATCTGTTCCCATGACTCTTGAGATGCTAGAAATAGACTGGTCATTTGTTGACCAGGTCTGGAGCAACTATTATTTTCTTGGGCATACGAACATTGTTGATGCTGCGGTTCTATGGCAGCAAAATAGTTATATCGACAGCACATTTATGTGCCTGAGTTTTCAGTTTAAGAAGCACCTGAATCTAGGTCGAGGCGGCATGATTCTGCTTGATGATGACGAAGCGTATAAAACTTTGCGAAAGATGCGCTACGATGGCAGAGTAGATGGTATCCCGTGGGCAGAGCAAAATGTCGAAACTATAGGTTATCATTATTACATGACACCCGAGACGGCTCAACTAGGTCTTGATAAGTTTAAAATGGCAAGAGCCACTCACCCGAAGATATGGAATCAGGACAACTATCCTGATCTAAGAAAAATGAAAGTATTTGATGCTAAGTAAAAATGAATGGGACCCGTTACAAGTGGTCATCGTCGGCGATGCAACCGGAGCACAGATTCCGAAATTAGATATTAGTCTGCGTCTGATCAATTATGCAGATGTGCAGAATGAAGATGATATTCCGCAAGGCCCTTACCCTCAACAAGTGGTTGACGAAGCTAACGAAGACTTGGAACTATTCTGTGATGTTTTGAGAGATGAGAGTGTGACTGTTCTCCGACCGGACGCATCTTGGGAACCTCGCTACTACCACTACTGTCCTAGAGACGGAGTCCTTGTCCATGATGATCTTATTCTGTCCACCCCTCAGCCGTTAAGGGCCCGGCGCACTGAATATCACGCTCTGGAATCTATCTTAAATCAGTATGGTAAAATGACAGTGGCTCGATGCTCTCAAGTTGACGCTCTTTACAACACAGCCTGCTTGGGTGATCCTGATGTTCTGGCCCTCAATGAGACTGAACCGTGTTTCGATGCTGCGAACATTCTACGAGACAACGACAATCTTTACTATCTGGTCAGCAACAGCGGTAACAGAGTCGGTGCAGAATACCTTCAAGAGTTATGTCCTACTAAGAAAGTTTGGCCTATTGAGGATGTGTATGCGTATATGCACCTTGATTCTACTATCAGCCTGTTGCGTGAAGGACTGATGTTGCTGAACCCAAGTCGTATTAAGAGTCTTGACCAGCTACCAAAACCACTGCAATCATGGAACTACATCTGGTGCCCGGACCCCGGTGAAGTGTATCACTACCCGGGTTATTGCAACAGCAGTAAATGGATCAATGTTAATCTGCTTATGATTAACCCTAATCTGGCTGCAATCGAAAGCAACCAACATGCACTTCGGGCTGAACTAGAAAAACACAATATAGATTGTGCGATGATTCAGGCCCGGCATCAACGAACTCTTGGCGGAGGATTCCATTGTGTTACACTAGATTTGAAGCGCCAGCATGACTGACATAGAAATCAGCGCACCGCCATCGCAGACTGAATCTAGCTCAATTCATTGGTATAACATACCAGGATATCCTTCGAAGCCGGCCTCACTAACTAATGAGTTTTTACTGGCACTGAAACGACTAACAGGACTAGGAAAGGGGGATCCGTTGTTTATTCATATGGCAAACGGGCCGATGACGGATCTAGATCCAATCGAACACACCGCGGTCGAAGTTGAATTATTGAATAATGTAGGGCTACATATATATTTTTACGAGCCTATATGTTCTTATATCGAAGTCACCACTTTTCCTAGAAACGGGTTCTATTCTGAGATGCATTCTGACATAGACAACGCATTGCTGAGAACCACAGAACTTGAATCTGTGCGAAAATATTGCATAAGGAACAGATTGTCAAATGTTATAGTCCATACATGTGATTATGACATTGATAAGTATTACCCATATTATTCCTCATTGATGACACTGCTATACGATGATTTGTTTCTAAAGAGCCAGGTTGTTTATGAAGTTAGTGATACTACACCCAAATCATTCTCTAAGAAATTTATATGTTCTAACTGGCGTTACACTAAACCTAGAAATATTATTGCTGCCTATTTATCAACACTGCCAGCCCATCTTAGTTGGTGTTATAATATCTCACCTGAGGCTCTTCAGGAGAATTTGTGGTTCATGTTGTCTGATTGGGACGATTCTATTTTAGAGAAAGTTAAATTCCTCTCCTCGATATCACCTGTTAATTTAGATATGGAACGCACTGCCGCCCGAGTTATAGTGAATGATGAATCGTATCTTTATCCGGAGGACGATTATTTCTCGCCATTCAATCTTCAGACGGATTCAATGAGTCCCTATTATCGTGATAGCTTCGTAAGTATAGTGACGGAGTCTAGATTCGCACAACCCACTGCTAATTATAGTGAGAAGTTATCGCAAGCAATCGTCCACCGACGGCCGTTTATAATAGTCGCCCCGCCCAACACGATCAAATGTATTAGAGAGGCGGGTTATCAGACTTTCAATACTTTTTGGGATGAATCATACGACGAATGTGTTAATCATGAGGATAGGCTACGAAAGCTTTTCGAATTGATTGATCACATTAATAGTTATTCGATGGAAGAACTTATGAATAAGTATAAAGATATGCATGACATATTAGAGCACAACTTTAACTTGTTGGTTTCTAAATCACCGGGGCAAAGGCTCCTTTCAAGGAAATAATATGGAAAAAATAATGTTGATAGCCGGATGCAGTCACGCCGCCGGATCTGAGATAGATGGCACCGGCGATAGTAAGTATAACCGACAGCATAGTTTTGGCAACTTACTTGCAGAAAAATTGGGGTATCGGCCTATTAATATCGCGGTAACAGCAGCGACCAATATGGGTATTGCCCGCAGTGTATTACAGTGGTTCAGTGAACAATATGATCCGGCAGTGCAAGAAGTGTTCGTGTTAATTGCCTGGGCAGAGTGTTCTAGGATGGAAATGCCTGTCAAAAATTTACGAATTATCAGCCCGGAGTTCCTAGTATCGATTGGTATCCTAGTCAGATTAATAACTACCTGGTTGTAAACACCGCATCGTCTAGTGATATAGCTTGGCAAGATGAAATATTAAATCGAATAAAACGATTTATCCCCGAAAATATAGAGTATCTTGAAATAATGAGTGCAACGTATGCGCTACAGCTTCAATATTTTTTAAAGATGCACCACATCAATTATTGTATGTGTAACACCGGATACATGTTCACTAAAGAAGCCACACATATGAAATTTTATCTTAGTCAATTAGATTCTTCACGATACATGTCCATGGACACCGATCTGAATGGTTCATTCTACTGGAAATATCGTGAAGCCGGACACATCAATCCATTGGCAAAATATTTTCATCACGGTGAAGAACCGCATGCTCTGTATGCAGAAGAACTATACAGATTTATAACTGACAACGACCTGACTAATAAATAATACTATTAAGGAAATCTATGGAAAAAGTTCTTATAACGGGTAGTTCGGGCTTCATCGGAGGCTACCTCAAAGCCAGATTCGCAGGCAAATATGAAGTTCACGAACTGATCAGTGATCTACTTGACACTGAGGGTATGCGTAGCCAACTCAACGAAGTTAATCCAGACTACATCATTCACCTTGCTGCCCGAACTGAGGTTGAAAAGAGTTTCTATGAGCAGACAACCTTCAGTGAGGTCAACTATGTCGGCACCGTCAATCTGATTGAACTGGCCCGCTCTCTGACTAATCTGAAATTATTTGTGTTTAGTTCAACTATGGAAACATATGGATGGCAACCAGAATCTGATCTGATCCGGGACGGTAAAGAGTATACGGTGCCAGTGTTCGATGAAAACACCCCGCAGAACCCCAATGCACCATATGCAGTTGCTAAAGTCGGTGGTGAGTATTATCTGAAGTATGCTGAACGAGCATACAACTTCCCGTTCTGTGCGTTCCGACAGACTAATACATACGGACGCTGGGACAATGATTTCTTCGTTGTGGAGCAAGTTATCACGCAGATGATGGACAACCCCGACGAGATTAATCTGGGCTACGGTAAACCATATCGGAACTTCCTGTTCATTGACGATCTGATCAACCTATACGAGACCGTTCTTGAACAGCCTGACAACGCCCGCGGACAAATCTTCTGTACCGGTCCTGACAACGCCCTGTCAATTGAAGCACTCGTTGACAAGATTGCAAAGAAGATGAACTGGACTGGTAAAGTTAACTGGGGAACAAAGTTGAAGCGTCATGGTGAAATCTATGTGCTGAACTCGACTGCGGCCAAGGCCGAACAGATGCTCGGGTGGAAGCCGCTTGTTGACCTGGATGACGGACTTGACCGGACCATTGAGATGTGGAAAAATAAACGTAAATGAAAATTTTCATCGGCCCAAATGTCGATATCAGTTCTATACTATTTTTTGAAATGGACCCTCAATGGGAGATAGTAGAGGATACCGACCAGGCTGAAATTTTCATTACGATTGATAATCACAACGGCAATCTTGCCCCAGTTATCGCTTTATATAGACCGCATCAGGTTCTATTGGTGTTGGCAATTTTTCATGTATCAGAAAGTATGGGTCTTAAATTTTATGGGGACCTAAAAAGGACATTCAAACCGGTGACCGAGAAAGTAATAGTGATGCACACTAATTTACAGTATCAACCCGATAACATGGTGTATTTTGATCATATGTTTGACCGACAAAAATTATATTGTACTGATTATGATAGCGGTATAGCATTGCATTCCAGAATCTGGACGAATTCTTGTTCAAAAGAGATATATGAATTATATCCGATAAAAAAGTTGGCATATTATAACAAATTTCTGGCCCCTATGCAAGTGTACGACCTAGGTAACATATCTCCTGATGATCATTCCAGAATGTTTTTTCGACGAAAATTGAAAGAGATTTTATCACAAATTAGCAATGTCCACACAAACGACGATATGAAATTCTTACCGGACGGGTTAAATGCAGACGTATTGCTGATACTCAATCGTACCCAGACCGGCGGATTTTGGTACCCCGTTTCTCATGCATATTACGATAGTTCATTTGTTAGTGTTTATACGGAGTCGTTAGTCGATTCTAGGCTTCAGTGGGTGTCGATGCTCACTGAAAAGACGCTTGATCCCATGATTCGCGGTAACTTTGTGCTGCCGTTTGGTTACTACGGATTAATAAGAGACATTCGCAACTACGGGTTTCTGTTACCAGACTGGATTGATTACTCATACGATCTTATCGAAGATAATAAGGATCGCTTTAATGCATACGTCGATAGTCTCCGAAAACTTGATAGATTTACTGTAAATGAATTGTATGATCTGTACTTAAAAGATAAAGCAATTCTGGAGCATAACAGAGCATTATTTTTCAACAAACCATATGACTATCCTAATGTACATGCCCGAGTAGAGGCATGCATCAGGACAAATGAAGCAACTAACTGGCAGACATGTTGATAAGTCTGGTTCAGCCCAATTTCCAACAAGGGCCTAAAGAGTTCAATGCTCACTATTTGCCTTACTCGGCAGGAATACTGTGGAGTTACGCTTACCAATTTTCAGAGATTAAAGATAATTTTTCACTTGACAGAATTGTCTGGCGTAGAGAGAAGATAGAACTCGTTGCAAGGGCATTGGAAAAGAATTCTGTTGTGGCGTTCAGCACGTATGTTTGGAATAAAAAATATAACTATGCCCTAGCCAAACGAGTTAAAGAACTGAATCCCAAGTGTGTGATAGTATTTGGGGGCCCGGAAGTACCTATCACCAAAAAGAATCTTTTCAAAACTTACGCCTTTATTGATGTAGTTGTTCGTGGCGAAGGTGAAATCACTTTTAAGAGTGTGTTAGATTGTATGATCGCTGGGTCCGATTTTGACTTGGTGCCCGGTTTGTTAATCAATAAGGATACGGTTGCAGTAGATACTGGTCCCAGTATTAGGATCGATTCTCTTGATAAAATTCCTAGTCCTTATTTGACTGGTGTTTTCGACAAGATCATAGCTGAAACACCCGGTGTAGAGTGGAACGCCACACTTGAAACTAACAGGGGATGCCCGTATAGTTGCACCTTTTGTGACTGGGGCTCCCTAACATACAATAAAGTCAAGCTGTTTGATCTGTCACGGGTGTTCGCCGAGTTAGAATGGATCTCACGAAATAAATGCGGGTTCGTGACAATCACTGATGCTAACTTTGGCATGTTCGTTGAACGCGATGACCAAATAGCCGACAAGATGTTAGAGTTACAAGACACATATGGATATCCCAGTGCATTGTCGATCACATGGGCAAAGAACCAGCGACCTGAAGTTTTTGCTATCGTCAGCAAACTCATCAAAAGTCCACGCTTTAACTCGGGGCTCACTGTGTCAGTGCAAAGTATGGACTTGGATGTGTTAGAAAACATCAAGCGGAAGAATCTTGACCAACATAAAATCTCTGAAATTTTTGAGATATGCGAAAAAAACAATGTTCCGGTTTATACCGAAATTATTCTTGGCTTGCCCGGTGAAACACCCGAGTCTTGGAAAGAGGGCATATGGAAATTATTTAGAGCGGGCAATCACACCGGTCTGAATATCCTACATTGCCAGTTACTGGAGAACGCCGAGATGAATCTGTTGCAACGTCGATTGTTTGGTATCACAAGCACTCTGGCATACGACTACATGAGCGGCAGTTACAATAACAACTATCTTACAGAGTCCGTTGAGATAGTGACTTCGACTAAAGATATCTCACCGGATGAAATGAGCGAATTGCAACTGTTTAACTGCTTCATAGACACCTTTCACATTAATGGGCTGACTACATTTGTCAGCAGATTTCTATACAAGAAATATCAAATAGATTACTCGGCGTTCTATAATAAATTTTATGAGTTTTTAAAGACGGACGCCTGGTTCATTGATGAAATGACAGAACTCCGCGCGTTGTACGACAAGTGGATGACAGTGGGGAAGATTAACCACCCGGGCATTGAAAACATTGAGATACACGGATGGAACCTTAATCACTTAATTACTATACGCCTTCATGCCTTCAATAAATACGATCATATATTTGATCTTGTAGAAAGATTTGTCCGAGAAGAATTTGATATCGACTCTGATTTATTAGAGCAACTTGTTCGCTTCCAAAGCAAGTACGTTATTAACTTTGAGAAACGGAATGAGTATCCGTATAAAGAAAAATTTAATTACGATTTTCTAGGCTATCTACAAAATTCGTCACCGTTAAATAAACAAGTGCTGTATGATTTTGCTTTCTACGAGGACAAGAATATTACGAAGGCCCGATTTTTAGAGTCGATATATTTCGGGCGTAAGAGGAATTTCGGCAAAGCAGTCATAACTGAGGAAACAACATGAAACTATTCACCACGATTAAAAATTTTATCGTTAATAAACTATTCGGTAAACTAACTAGGGAACTCAAGTATCGCAGGCGTCTCAAAGAGTTACGCAAACGTGATCCATTCATTTACAAGTAAGAATTAATATGTACCAATGGGACGACATTTTAATAGTTGGTGACAGTTATGCAGCATACCGCTGGGCGCCGGAGCACTGGCCCATGGCTCTTACACTGAAACTAACAGGAGAGTCTTTTAATGAGGGTAGAATACCGCGCGGATTCGGCTTCGCCGGCTCCGCCTGGTGGTCAACGCGCACGGGACTATTAAAGGAATTAGAAATACGCGTTCCTAAAGTTTTGGTTATATGTCATACAAATTCTGAAAGACTCCAATCAGATTACAACTATGGATTGAATTCCGGATCCGTATCCAATTCAAAATTAGTGAACGTCCCGATCGGGGACACTAATTATTCGACATTAGTGTTCATAGCGGCGGGGCTATACTACAAATTCTTGCATTCTACTAAATTTAATGTATGGGCTAAAGTCCAATGGCTTCTTGAGTTAGATTCGATTATTCAGTCAGCCGGAATTCCGATTGTAATTCATCTACCTTGCCTCAATGATTTTATAGAGTTCTCACCAAACAAATTTGGTATAACTTTGGAAGAGGTACTATATCAACTTGGACTTGAGTTTTATAAAGATAGGGCCCTGGATCCTGCCGGACTTCCCGTTAATCATTTTGAAATACCAGAAAATGTTAAGATGGCTGACGCATTATATGATACTATTATAAACTTTACACCTGAACAAAACGGCACCATACAAAATTTAAATCTATTACAACAATGAACTACATAGGCATCTCGTCCGGTTTCCATGACGCAGCAGTAAGCGTCATTGATCAAACCGGAAACATTTTATTCGCCGGTCACTCGGAACGCTACTCAAAGCAAAAGCACGATAAAGATTTGTGTGGATCAGCGTTGTACGATGCGCTGCATCACATAACTGATGACTACGAAGTTCATTACTATGAGAAGCCATTGTTAAAAACAATGCGTCAAATTCGCTCTGGGGAAGGATTCCACTACCAGAACATGTTTGCTAAGTCAATGATTGGTCAGTTGAACATGAGTATGTTAGATAACAAGAAAGTTCATACTCACAGTCATCACCTCAGTCATGCCGCAGCAGGATTCCAAACAAGCCCGTACGATGAGGCAACTGTTGTGATTATCGATGCAATCGGAGAGTTTGACACTATTACTATCTGGGATGCCTCATACGATCAGAATGGTCGCGCTCAATACAAAAAACTGTGGTCAAAGAGCTATCCAGACAGCATCGGGTTATTCTACAGTGCAATGACAAAGCGTGTTGGTCTCCGCCCACTTGACGAGGAATACATTCTCATGGGCATGGCAGCGTACGGAGAAGCTAAACACTACACAGAGTTACATTCTACGTTGATGCGTGACACCATTGAGCTATCATTCAATCACAATCTGCATACGGGCGTGCCTGATGATTTCCTCGAGGGTGCTGATGAGATGGACATCGCAGCGTCAAGTCAGGTGCTAGTGGAACATCTCATTCAGAGTGTGATGTTGAAAGCTCGGATGCTTGGTCGCAGTGCCAATCTGGTCTACGGCGGCGGCGTTGCTCTGAACTGTCTGGCTAATAGATTAATAAACAGATACTTCAGCAACATCTGGATCATGCCTAACCCCGGCGATGCAGGATCAAGTCTTGGGGCAGCAGCACTCGGTCACGGCGGCAAAATTAATTGGCGTGATGCCTATCTCGGATTCAACATCAACGGTAAATATCCTGTCAACACACTACTTGATGAACTAATCAAAGGCAATATTGTGGGTGTGGCAAGCGGCCGCGCCGAATTCGGGCCCAGAGCGTTGGGCAATCGAAGTTTGTTAGCTGACCCTCGCGGCCCGCACATTAAGGATAGAGTAAATGAAATCAAACGTAGACAGCAATTTAGACCCTTTGCGCCTGTCATTCTGGAGGAACTTGCTGATCAGTATTTTGATATGTCTGGTGGTAGCAGTGACAATCGGTATATGCAGTTCATCGCTAACTGTAGGCATCCTGAGTTATATCCTGCTATTGTGCATAGGGACGGCACTAGCCGTGTACAAACTGTTCCCAAAGATGGAAGCGGAATACGAGAACTACTTGAAAAATGGTATGTGATGACTGAATGCCCGATGTTGCTGAACACATCATTGAACATACGAGGTGAACCGATGGTGAATGATCTTCACGATGCTGAACGATTCACAAAACTTTACGGTATACCGGTGATATCATAAGTAGTAGTATGCTACGAGATGTATTTTACTTTAACAAAAAACCCAACGTCCATGCCAGAGAGCGTCATGCTAATAACTTAGCCCACGCCAGGCAGTTAGCCACTACAGAACATTTCTGGATCATAAACGAGTTTTGTGATTACAGAAATTTCGATTGGGACTGGGACTTTGACTATCTCCCTGACGAAGATGTTTGGGCCGAAGAGCATAACAATGTCTGGCCTAGCATTCACCAAAAAGACAGTGGCACTCGGCTATGTCCATCTGAACCTAGTGAACTTATCATATATCGTGCTGATGTTCCTCCGCTGCATCGCAAAAAGGAAAAGAATGATTGCTGGACTATACTAGAATCATTTGATGAGACAAAGTTTGATTTGAGTTGGCATCCCGATCCGTCGGATCCTCCCTACATTTATGCCTGGGGTAATCAACATTACCCGGTTACTACCTCACCCACGTTGACTTACACCGTCCCAGGCGCTACTGATTTCAAATATATGGACGAAATTGTAGTATTATTGCCCAGTGATGAAAATTGGATAGAAAGATGCCCCGTCAATCGCAGCACATTCGATTTTTCATGGAGACCGAATCCAGCAGCGCCTCCATACATATATGTATGGGGTAACAAATGGATACCGGGCGAACTACAGTCCACATTAGAGTATCATGTACCCGGAGCAACAGAGCGTAAGTATATGCCTGAACTGGTTGAAGTTCTACCGGAATTAGATAGATGGAACGAAGTGCAACCTATTGACAAAGATAGTCTG
>Ga0214167_1000073_pt1 | contig 67475 bp, 66 predicted proteins | sample TroBogypolimnion_45_FD_153006 | JGI IMG/M metagenome (GOLD analysis project Ga0214167, IMG submission 153006) | Freshwater microbial communities from Trout Bog Lake, WI - Practice 18AUG2009 hypolimnion v3 | ecosystem: Environmental > Aquatic > Freshwater > Lake > Hypolimnion/Profundal zone ... | reverse complement strand
GCAGGACTGTACGAAGGCCATGAACTGCTTGTAGCTGCAGGACTGTATGAAGGCCATGAACTGCTTGTAGCCGCAGGACTGTACGAAGGCCAAGCACTACCAGAAGGATTTACTGAAACAGATACAAATGCACTAGCTGAGCCACTTGGAGATGCACTTGTACTTACTGTCGGAATTGCAGTGAACGACGAAAAGGGAGAAACTGTAGCCGATGCGGAACCAGATGCTGAAGCGGATGCTGACGCAGAAGCCGATGCAGATGCTGACGCAGAAGCCGATGCAGATGCTGAATTACTTTGACAGTCTACTCTGCTAAGAATGAGTGTACCAATAATGAAGAGGAGCTTCATTTAATATATTTTTTCTATAACTTTAAACAAGCTAAATACCACTTCAAATTTAGAAGTTGTGTTCAATAAGTTGCTCGCAGACATTTTTGTAGGAACGACCACCGCGAACCCAGACTTCGGGTTGTAGGCCCATACAGAGACTCATACAGAAAAAGGAACTATCTACAAGAAGGCACTTTTCCGCTTTGGCCATTAAATTGCAATACTCAAGAATTGGTCGTCCTACCCATCGTTCTGCCACAGCCCACCACTTATGTCCCTCAGGATACATGTTTTCACTTGGGCATATGACAAGCATCCTCTCAGTATCCACCTGAATGGGTGCCCGCGCATCCGATGCCTTTGCATGCACAAACAGATACGGCTCGTCAACAGTATCGGCTACACTTGAGTAAATGTGTGACCACGACTTCAGAATATCCTCCTTGAGCTCCATATCCTTGTAGAAACAGTATGGAAAATTCGCCACATTTCCCCGACCGTGGTAGCCGAGCATAAATACACGGTCAAATCCCTTTACTGCCGCCATGAGCACATCCTCCCGACCTCCAAATGCAGGTGAGATATCTGAATCATTTTCAATTTCATGGAATGTTACGGACGGCTCCTCGGCATAGAGTGCTTGGAGATTCTTAAGATTCTGGCGCTTTACGACAAGGCGAACTTCATCATAGCAACTCGCCATATACCGAACGGCTCCATTCATGAAGAAATGGTCGCCGAGTCCCTGGTGACCGCAGATAAAAACCCGCTTTCCAGCGTATCCCTTCTGTTCTTTAAGAACACTTCCAGTGTTCACATTGAGTGTGCGCTTAATACGAAAGCGACGCTCATTCACATCATTAATCTCCTTCATAAGGTTGTATTCGCGCATAGGGTCCGCAAAAATAGTAGGTGAATGAAGTTCATCTTGAATGACCCACATAATGCGATTCACTTCAAGAAGTTTATCATAATGAAACTGAACTGAGCCTATTTGGTCAGCCACAATATTCTTCAATGACTGGTACTCGAGTTCCACATCTGCGCGACGCTTAGCATCCTTGATAAATTCCATCTTGAGTTCAAGAATAGTGAGTTTATCAAAGACCTCCCCAATTGAGCAGGGAACCATCAAAAGTCCAGACATTCTTTACAGACATTTGTAAATCATGTTTAGACCCCACCAGCACCGGCACCAGGGCCAGCAGCAGTTACACTAGCACCGCCTTGAAGAGGGGCAGGCTGACTCGCCATTGAGTTTGCCCACAGTGTATTTGTTGCAGCAGTGAGGACCATTGTACCCCCAGGAACAGTTACGCCTGCTGTGGAAGCACCAGCAGCGCCCGCTGCTGTTTTGGGAACTGTGCCGACACCCGCACCCGCACCAGAACCTGTTATTACTTGCTGTACAGGCATCTGCCATGTAGGACCATTTTGCCAGTTCGGTTTACAAACTGCGAGATTGGTTATGACATAACTTGATTCGCCCACTAAAGAGGTTATAGTAGACGCTACAGGCGCACTCGCATCTGCAACATATCCACTTCGCGGGGTATAACTGGGCGGGATCACACCCATGGGATCTGTACGTACTGTGATCCCCTTGCATCCTAAATCTGCATTACATGCTGTTTGTGCATCTGCTAAAGTTGTAAATGAATTACAGAGAAATGTCTGTGCTGTGCCGGAGCAGTTTGGTATATAAGCATTTGGAATCGCAATCGCGGTATATGTACAGGTCGGCACAGTTCCATCAAATCCCTCTGTTTTTACAAGAAACTCCTTCAGATATGACGCAGCAAAGACAACTGCGAGGGCTGCTACAATAATAACTACAAGAGTTTGCAGGTTCATTTTTATCTACTAAAGTCCCTTAAATTTGAATTCGTTGCCGGCTTAGAAACTTCATTAAGAAGAAAGAGAAGATGCCCGCAGGTTTCTACAGACCAAGTTCCGAAATTGAACCCATCGTTGGAATCCAGTTCGGTATTTTCAGTCCCGAGGAGATTGAGCGTCGTTCAGTCGTCGAAATCACTTCGAAGGATACCTATGAGGGCAATGAACCCAAAATCGGTGGTCTCTTTGACCCCCGCATGGGCGTTCTGGACAATGGCAAGACATGCCGCTCCTGCGGCCAGACCAACCACGGATGCCCCGGCCACTTCGGCCACTACCGTCTCGCCCGCCCCGTCTATTTCTACCAGTTTCATCCTACGATTCTCAATATCCTGAGTTGCGTCTGCATTCGCTGCAGCAAGCTGCTCATCGACAAGGAGAATCACAAGTCGATTCTGAAGAAGTCAGGTGAGGCTCGCTGGCGTGATGTACTCAACCTCTGCAGTAACATCAAGCGCTGCGGCCAGGACACTGAGGATGGCTGCGGTTCTCGTCAGCCCATGAAGTATGTTCGCGACGGAATCGCCCGGATTATCGCCGAGTGGGAGAGCCTTGATGACCCCACAAAGTCAGGAGGAAAGACCCTACAGCCTCTTGAGGTTGAGTATGTGCTCCACCTTTTCCGTCGTATTACCGACGAGGATGTCGATTTCATGGGCTACAGCCGGTTCTGGTGCCGTCCTGACTGGATGATCTGCACGGTCCTCCCCATCCCTCCTCCTCAGGTGCGCCCCTCCGTTGTACAGGAGAACAATCAGCGCTCAGAAGATGATCTGACTCACAAGCTGTTTGATATTATCAAGCAGAACAAGATTCTTCAGCAGAAGATTGAGCAAAATGCCAACAAGAATGTAATTGATGAGATGACGAACGTCGTCCAGTATCACATTGCCACTCTTGTTGACAACCAGATTCCTGGTGTAGCTCCCTCTGCCCAGCGCAGTGGCCGTGCTCTGAAGTCAATTCAGCAGCGTCTCGGCTCCAAGGAGGGTCGTATCCGCTACAACATCCAGGGAAAGCGTGTGGAGTTCAGTGCCCGCTCAGTTATTACGCCCGACCCGAATATTAGTATCGCCGAGATTGGTGTTCCCACCAAGATTGCCATGAACCTTACGAAGCCTGAGGTCGTCACCCAGTACAATCGTGACCAGCTCTACCGTCTCGTACAGAATGGTCCTGACAAGTGGCCTGGTGCGAAGACGATTGTGAGGCGCGATGGCCGTATGATTAGCCTGAAGCATGTGAAGACCACTGAAATCACTCTCTACTTTGGTGATACTGTCAATCGCCATCTTATGGACGGCGATACTATCCTTTTCAATCGTCAGCCGACACTGCACCGCATGTCCATGATGGGTCATCGTGTGAAGGTACTTCCTTATAATACCTTCCGTCTGAACGTTATGGTCACCAGCCCATACAATGCAGATTTTGATGGTGATGAGATGAATGCACATATCCCGCAGAGTTACGAAGCCTCCACGGAGCTTGAGGAGATTGCTGCAGTTCCTCATCAGATCATCACACCCCGTGACGGTAAGCCAGTGATTGGCGTTGTTCAGGATACTCTCGTTGGCTCCTTCCGTATTACACGGCCTGGAGTCAAGCTCAATCGCCGTGAGTTCATGAATCTCATGATGTGGAACAAGCGCTTCGGTGCGATGGACTATCCAGACCCCACAAATCCTGAGAGCCTGGACAAGTTCTCCGTGCTTCCACCTGGCTCTGTGGATGATAAGCATTGGTCGGGCCACCAGGTTGTCAGTAGCCTTCTACCACCGATTAACCTGACAATGAAGAACAAGCGAGATATGAAGGTTGAGATCAAGGAGGGAATCCTCAAGGAGGGCCAGTTGGATAAGGACATCTTCTCCAAGGCGAGCAAGGGCATTGTCCATGTCACTTACAATGACTATGGCCCTGAACCCACTGTAAATATGCTCGATGCGTTCCAGAATACAATTGAGCAGTTTCTCATCTATGATGGTTTCAGTGTAGGCATCAGTGATTTGGTGGCGGATGAGTCAACCCGTGTTGAGATGAACAAGGTGATTCAGAAGCACAAGAAGACAATTGAGGAACTCCTGCTCCAGGTGCACCTCGACCTCTTTGATAATAACACGGGTAAGTCGAACCAGGATGAGTTTGAAGGCAAGGTCTTCAGCACTCTAAACAAGGCAACCACAGAGGCAGGTACTGTAGGCCAAAAGTCGCTCGCTGATGAAAATCGTCTGCTTGCCATGGTGAGGTGCGGCAGTAAGGGCAACGAGATTAACGTAGCCCAGATGATTGCGTGTGTGGGCCAACAGAATATTGATGGTAAGCGCATTCCCTACGGTTTCACGGACCGCACACTGCCTCACTACAAGAAGTACGATGACGGTGCTGAGGCACGTGGATTCATCGAGTCATCCTTTATCCGTGGACTCACTCCGCAGGAGTTCTTCTTCCACGCGATGTCAGGTCGTGAAGGTCTGATTGATACGGCCGTTAAGACAGCTGATACGGGCTACATCCAGCGTCAGCTTGTAAAGGCTATGGAGGACCTTGTAACGCAGAATGACGGAACGGTTCGTGATGCTAAGATGAATATCCTCCAGTTTCACTATGGTGAAGATGGAATTAATAGTACAAAGATTGAGAATCAGTCACTTGACTATAAGCTGAGTGCAGCTGATATTCGTACGCTCTATGGTCTAAAAGAAGTAGATCTATCAACAATTCTTACAGTACCTATGGAAGAAGGTACGGATGGACTACTTCAGGCTTTTGTGGAGGGTGAAGGTGCGGCCAAGCGCTATAAGGGCGGTATTCTCGGTGATCGAATTCTATTAACCGAAATTGTCTTCAAGAAGGGAGCATCCATTGCGCTCTTCTCACCTGTCAACCTAGAGCGCATGATTCTCAATGCTGAGAGTCAGGGTACTTTCAAGGGAAAGCAGACGGATCTCACACCCGTTCGCGTGCTCAAAGGTATTGAGAAGGTAATCGCGCGTACGCAACCCTATAATCAGATCTGGAAGGCACTGCTACGTTTCCATCTGGCCCCGCACAAGATGATTGTGGACCAGCGATTCCCCCAGGCCGTCTTTGATGCACTCTGCGAGCGCATTATCATGCGGAACTGGAAGAGCCAGGCCCAGCCTGGCGAGCAGGTCGGCATCATCGCAGCACAGAGTATTGGTGAGCCGTCTACTCAGATGACGCTAAACACCTTTCACTTGGCAGGTGTAGCCGCGAAGTCGAATGTAACTCGTGGTGTGCCCCGTCTGAAGGAATTGCTCAAGGTGACACAGAATCCGAAGGCGACATCTCTGACAATCTATCTGAAGCCTGAGTACCGCACCTCCAAGGAGCGCGCGCGTGAGGTTGCACAGGACCTGGAACTCACTCTTCTACGTGATATTGTGACCAAGACAGCCATCTATTATGATCCGAAGGATGATGCCACTGTAATTGAACAGGACAGAGACCTCATCAAGTTCTTCAAGGCGTTTGAACTTGAAGATGCAGTGGAGACAGAAGAGGGTAGTGAGGAAACGGGGAAGAGCAAGTGGATGCTGCGCCTCGAGTTTGACCGTGAGAAGATGTTCAACAAGAATATCTCCATGGATGACATTAACTTTGCTCTTGAGAAGCAGACACAGATGGCGACTATTAGCAAGATTTACAGTGACTATAATAGTCCTCGCCAGATTATGCGTATTCGTGTTGAAAAGAATGCGGACCTGGATGGATTTGCAGATGGTCTTGATGATCTAGCCACAATGAAGAAGTTGCAGAATAATCTTCTGAACAATATCATCATTCGTGGCGTCCCTGCAATCAAGGCAGTCACGTATCGCAAGATTAAGGACTTCAAGGAGCCTGATGGAGAGGAGTACAAGCCGATTGAGGAGTATGTACTCGACACTGATGGCTCGAACATCCTTGAGGTGATTATGCACCCTATGGTTGATGCGCACCGCGTCTATACCACCGATGTGTATGATGTGCTCAGCCTACTTGGCATTGAAGCTGCCCGCAGTATTCTACTCTCAGAAATTACGGGTCTATTCGAGGAGGTGGGTCTGAATTTCAGGCACCTTGGTCTTCTGTGTGATGTCATGACACGTGGCGGCCGTCTGATGTCAATTGACCGCTATGGCATCAATAAGAATGACATTGGTCCTCTGGCAAAGGCATCCTTTGAGGAGACGGAGAAGATTCTTCTCAAGGCTGCACTCTTTAGTGAAGTGGACCCTGTTACGGGTGTAAGTGCGAATATTATGACGGGTCAGCCGATTCGTGGTGGTACGGCTTTCTCCCAAATTATGCTCGATGAGTCGGCCCTGTTACGTGTACAGAAGGGCCTGCCGCAGAGCGTCGTAGAAAACGAGGAGGATGAGTTGACAGAGGACGAGATTAATGCGATGCTCCACAAGGGGGAGTCGAATGAACTCTGTAATGATACGGCCCTCCGCGCAAATATGATTGTACCAAATGTTGAACAGCGCGATGATGAGGAGGAACTTGATATGGTCCTCAACGTCTACTAGGCACCCAAAGCCCAAACAACAATTCTAGACTATGGAAGCGGGACCCCTTAGAGTGAGGCCGCCGTGGGAGTGTGTGAAGTGGATTACAGAATCCAAATCACACAGTCTTTTTGTATATAAGCCATCCTGGGCAGGATGGAAAGAAGAACCACACACAGAACTCAATGATCTCAAGAAACAGATTGATGTTCTTGAAGAGAATGGCACATGGGAATTTCGTAAGAAGCTTGCAAATCCATATGAACTTGTCTATACTCATGAAGATCGGAATATGCCAATTTGTCTTGCAAAGGCGAAGCCGTTGAGCCGCTCTTATTTTAAGATGATCGAAATTCTGAATTTAGTAGATTTTTTCAATCGGTTTGCCAAAGCTGGTCCGATTCGGTCTGCGCATGCATGTGAGGGGCCAGGTGGCTTTATTCAAGCACTTACAGAGCGCTGTCAGCATGAATATGTTACTCATGAATTTGCTCTTGCCATGTCACTTCGTCCCACAAATTCGCAAATTCCAGGATGGAAGCGCGCGATTCCCTTCTTAAAGAAGAACCCTCAAGTAAAGATTCTTTATGGTGCCGATGATACGGGTGATATTTATAATCTTGAAAATCAAGCATTTTTTACGCGAGCTGTAGGCGCAAAGAAAGTTCATCTCTTTACTGCAGATGGCGGATTTGATTTTAAGATGGACTATATGCGGCAGGAGCAAATCGCATTTCGTCTGATTGTGGCCTCATTTGCAACCGGTTTTCAACTGCTTGCAACTAAGGGTGTCATCGTCATAAAACTTTTTGATGTCTATTCTCTTGCTTCAATGGAACTCCTTTCGTTTGTTGGTTCTTTCTTCAAGGAATGGACTCTCTATAAACCGGCGATCAGCCGACCTTGTAATGCTGAGCGCTATTTTATCGGTATTGGATTTCGTGGCTATACAGAATCTGCACAAGCTTTTTTTGATGGATTACAACGTGATCTGGCGATAAAATCAGTTGCCACTTTAGAGAGTCTTCTTGATGAGCAAACGCCAAAATCCTTTGATCATATTCAGGTGTTTCAGAATGAAACAGAGACTCTACAGATAAATACAATTAAAAAAGCAATTTCATTAAATATGGATGACCGCCATGCTTATTGGCGAGATTCCTACTTGGCCTCTGAGGAATGGTGCAGACAGTTCAAGATTCGTTGGCGCGAAACTCTTCGAGTTATGACGAATCCGGTGTATTAGCAACGGGCTTTACAAAGGCATCAAAGACACGCTGACCAACAATGACCGAGGCCTCGTGCTGGTTCAGTTGTCCAGTGCCCATCCGATCTAACATCGCAAGCATAGTTGTTAAACTCTGCTTATGATATCCATTGGGCCGTATGACCATTTCATAGAGCTTCGGGTAATCGCGCTTGAACTCAGGTACGGCAGCCTCAATCTCGTCAATGCTCTTGCCATCCTTTTGAAGAGCTTCTACCTTACTAACCAAAAAACGGACATAGCGACCACGGTCGCGCGCAATATCGGCTGAAATCGGCGTAGCCGGTCCCTCGTCAGGAAACTGCGGAGGAGCCTGTCCCTGAGGCAAGATAAAAGGCTGGCCCACTTCTGGCAAAGGAGCACGAGGTGGCTGCGAAGGAGGTTGTGACATCTATCTGGAAGGATTCTCTTTTCTTAAGTAGAATGTCCGCAGTTGCTCCCGTTCAGCCTTCAACTGCACAGACCTCCAATGACCCGAACTCAATTGTAAACCTTCTAAAGAAGTCTGAACAACAGAGCAAACAGGCAAACTCGGATACGCAGTTTGATACAAAGAAAAATATCTACGAGGCCTTCTTAGATGCGGAGGATAAAACCACCTCGATTATCACGTCATTTCTTTTAGCAGCAGGTGTACTAATGCTGGTTGGTGCTCTTCTACCTAAGAAAAAGTAGATGTAGACTAGAATGGAGGAGAGAGTTCAGGACTTTCGTGATCAATTGGCGGAATGGCGCAGCCGTGTACTTTTTAAGAATCTTCCAAATGAAACACGTGAAGGGTCATTCCAAGAGGGACTCAAAAAGTCGCGTGAAGACTATTACCCGAACTTTATTGAGCGACTTGAAGAGCTAAAGACACAGACACCTTCAAATTCGGAGATCGATACAGTGTTCTCTGCCCTCGGTCCAGGCACTTCCTGGACTCTAAATATGCTTGATGATGTTCGCGGTATTCTTTATAGCGATCTCTTTGAATTTCCCTATACAATTAATACAGCACTCATTGAACAGTTTAAGAAAGAAAATATTAGCCCGCCATAATAGATATGCCCTCAGTAACCTATAAATCGGGCAAACCGTGTCCTTCTGGATTTCACAGAAGGGCTGGCTATACTCGCCGTACAGGTACGCATGTAAATTCTGGCTGCGTTCGTTCTACGACAACCTACAAGGAGTCCTCCAAACAGTTTAGAGGCCGTGTAGCAAAGAGCCAGAAGGCTTTCCGAAAGCGCCACCATCTCAGTGCACATCGTACAATCAAGTGTCCGCCTGGAATGATTCCTCGTGCCGACTACGAGCGTCACTACTCAACGGCTGTGCGAGAACAGGGCTATTTAGTAACTCGCAAGGGAAAGACAATCCGTATCTTTCCTAAAAAGACCAATTATACGCATGTAAAACAGAAGTGTATAAAGGATTTAGGACTCCCTGGATCTCCTGCGCCCGGCGAAAGATTCACCCCGTTGCGTGAAGGGGAGCTCAAGAAGCATGGATACGTGTATCGTGAAAAGGATTCCGTGCGCCGCGATGCCCTTAAGAAGGCTGTAAAGGAGTTTGGTCCTCTTGGTGTGTATCATAAACTCAATGCAGTTGCAAAACTCTCAAAGCGTACGGCACCTGATGCAAGTCGTGTATTTAAGCGTGATAGAGATTGGGTTCGAAAGACCTATTCTTCAAAGGGCGCAGAGGGTCACCTCTCGGCTATTTGAAGCCACCATTTGGTCTGAGACCAGAATAGGTGATGCTTCTGTTTCTCATTATTCTAAGCATCCTTTTTACAGGTTTTGTACTACTTCTTGGAAGCAGTAGCACAAAAGAAATTGCGGACAATTGGCCCAAATATCGCTGCGCACCCACTGTGATGCCCTTTGCCGGTTTCTACGGACATGACACGGCGGAGAATTTTCAGTTTTGTCTGAAGAATATTTTTCAAGGTCAGGCCGATTCTCTATTAGGGCCCTTTACAGGAATTCTTGGAACTTTTATTGGAACTCTGTCTACACTGATTCAGTCAGCGAACTCGATGCGTATGCAGATGGCGACTCTTGTAGGGGGTGTCACCAATATCACAAAAGACTTTCAGGACCGTATTACGCAGATCATGTTTCGTATTCAAATTACTACAACTCGAATGAAAATGCTCATGAGCCGTATGTTTGCAACTTTCTATTCAATTATCTACATGGGCATGTCAGGTATTACAGCAGTGACAAATTTCGGTGATACGTTTCTTTTCGGTTTCCTTGATACATTCTGTTTTCCGCCTGAAACACTTGTAGAAATTCAGGAATCTGAAATGGCTATACCCATTAGTCAAGTGAAAATTGGTGACCATTTGAAGACATCAGGTGCAGAAGTCACCTCTGTTCTTAAGTTCTATTCAGACGGTCAAGCCATGGTGCAATTTGCCGATGGGACTCAAGTGAGTACCAATCATTTTATGCTTCATAATGGAAAATTTATTAAGGCGGGTGAGCATCCTCTTGCTGTGCCGATTCAACCGTGGTCAGGTGGTCTTGAGAGACCCCTGATCTGTCTGAATACGGCCGACCACAAACTCTATGTAGGAAAGCATATCTTTCTTGACTACGACGAAACTGAGAAAGGGGATGTTGAGACAATGAGTGCCGTGGAAGCGCAACTAAATTGCAAAGACACCGAACACCTGATTGATACTCTCGAATATAGCCCATCCGTCTCAGAAGATTCTCGCCTTCGTCTCTCAGATAAGTCAACGTCTGCTGCAAGAGATATTAGACTCGGCACACAGCTCTCTACAGGAAAAGTGGTAGGAGTCATTAAGAAGCGTGTAACCCGAATCTGTATGCACGGCAATGAGTCAATACATGAAAGTACATTATGCTGGAACCAAGGCCGTTGGATACGCGCAGCGTATATCTATCCTGTACACACGGTGAACACAATTTTCTATGCATTTGTTGTTGCACCTACGGCCACTCTTGAACTTGAATCAGGTCTTATGATTCGTGATTATGTTGAAATCCTAAGTCCGGAAACGGAAGCGATTTACGCCGATAAAATAGCATCCACTTCCTAAACAGAGGGGTTAGGCTCCAATGGTGCCCATTATCTTTTTTGTACTCGTTTTCATATTACTTTTTATTCTTGGCCTACTGTTTGTCTCCGTGGATAGACAAGATGTTATGGCAAACTGGGATCAGAAACGCTGCGATCTACCTGTCATGATGGCCGCCAGTTTCTATCTTCCTCCAGGAGATACACGAACAGGCAGTGAATTTGCCACAGAGAACTTTGAATTCTGTGTGAATCAGATTGTTCGTGAAGTCTTTACTTTTGCCCTTGCCCCTTTTCTTACACTCTTTGGTGGACAAATGGATGCCGCAGAGGTTGTTCGTGAAATTCAAACAAGTCTCCGTGGAATGTTGGCAACCTTTCAAAAGAAATTCTCAAATCTGTTGGACGGAGTATTTCAGAGATTTATGAATGTCGGTTTTCAATTACGACAAATCTATGCACGCTTTCTTGCACTCATGCAAAAGGCCCATGCAATTGCACTTAGTGCAGTCTTTACAGGTATGTCAATGATTGTAGGCATCGACAATAGCATCCAGTTTGTAGAAAAAGTTGTACTAATCATCATGGGAGTTATTATAGGATTGATTATTCTTCTCTTTGCAGTGTTAATACCATTTATTCCGACAATTATTTTGCCTACAATTGCAATCCTTGCAGCTGCAGGAGGTGGTGCTGTTGGAGGCATGGCAGATGCCTTCTGTTTTGCAGCCGATACGATGGTCAAAAAACAAGATGACACAGCAGTGCGTATTGACTCACTTGTAGTAGGTGATTTTCTTGAAGATGGAAGTGAAGTGGAAGGTATTCTCTACTTTGATGGACACAATGTAGACCTCTATCAACTTGGAAAGGTAAAGGTCTCCGCAGATCATCTTGTCTATTATGAAGCACTTGCCAGTTGGATTTCTGTAGAAGATCATCCCAATGCTGTACGGATTTCACCTGAGCCACTGCTTATCTGTTTAAATACAAGTACGCGCATAATACCCATCGATGGATATCAATTCCGTGATTGGGAAGAGATTCCACCAAATCGCCCTGATCTTGATACGCAATGGAACCGAATAATTGCGGCGAAACTCGGCACAACTAATCAATATGATGCTCATGAGTGCCCTATTCTCGCACCCTACTGGTCGGTGAAACATAAGGAAAATGGGCTTATCTTTCTTTCCGATGTACGGCTGGGCGATGAAATAATGGCTGGCGACATCTATACACGTGTACTTGGAGTCTATTATGGTGAAGAAGAGGCGGCCTCTAAAACATTTTGGACTTCTGACTCTATTTGGTGGATGACTCGTGGTCGATGGGAACAGAAACTACCATCCACAAAGAAGACAGACAAGCGAGGCATCCACTTAATTACAGAGTCCGGCACATTGAATATATTTAATAGTGATTCAATGTTTGAAATTAGAGACTTTACTGAAATTGGGCATAAGAGACTTTCTGAAACCTATGACTGGATGAAAAAAAACATTGGATACTAGAAATGAACACGCGTCTATTAATCTGCGGCCTGGTGATCCTTCTGGTTGCAAATATCTTAATGCTTTTTGTCACCCCGTCGCAACTCTCGCCGAGCCGCGAGGGCTTTGCCAACTACTATCTCCAGAATGGTGCGGGCGCGGGTGCTGGAGGCGACTCCTACCAGCCGATCGGCGCCTTCGACAATGTTCGTCTCGATACGGGCAATTCAGTAAGCCAGTGGAAGTACAATACTCCGAATGAACCGATGATGGGCCCCGAGTTTAAGCCCGGCCCCGATTCCCTCTTCCTCTTCAAGAACAACCAGTGCAAGCCTGAGTGCTGCGGTGGTTCCTTCAGTTGCGACGGTGGATGCGTCTGCACGACACCTCAGCAGCGCGCACTGATTGCAGGACGTGGGGGTAATCGTACGGTGCCCACTGATATTTAATATATCATTCACAATTCATTACTGAGTTTATATCGTTAACCCATTTTTTGAAATCATCTAATGGTAAATCTTGTTTGATGTTATTGGCAGTCCAACAACACCAAACAACATTCGTTTTTGTATAGCCAAGAGAACTATCTCTTCTATCTAATGATAATCGCTCTTGACTATTAATATCAAATACCATTTTTCTACCTGAATAAGCACATATTCCGTTTTGTTTATTATATAAATCTACTAAGAATGAAATATCTATATCCATTTCCCTTTCTGATTGTTTAGTCCTTTGAGATATTCCTCTTAATATTTGTCCAATATTCCAGTCAAGTCCCTTATCTAAAACTCTTTTCTTGTAAACAATATCTTTTCTTTTGTTTTCACATTCTTTACATTCTGTAACCCACATTCTATAATCAGGATGACTTCTTGGGTTAAATAAATCTAATGATTTTTCTTTTTCACAAGTTCTACATATCATTTTATTATCTAAAGCAATTTGCTCCCATTCTCTTCTTTTTTCAAGACCTCTCTTAATATTATTATCTTTTAGTGCTTGAACACATGCTTCTGAAGGGTGAAAGTTTGGTTTTTTAATACCAGGATTTCCTTTTGGCATTTCTATTAATGAAGAGCAATTTTAACTGTTTGATTCAAATTTAAAAAACCCTGTAGCCGGGATTTTAATTTAGCGTATTGTGAATATCTAATATCCATTTTTTCATATCTTCTATGGATAAATTTTGTTTAATATTATTTGCTTGCCAGCAACACCAAGTTACATTTGTTTTAATATATCCAAGTGAACTATCTATTCTATCTAGTGAAAGTCTTTCTTGACTATTTATATTAAATACCATTTGTTTTCCAGAATATGGACAAATTCCTTTTTGATTATTAAATAATTCTATAAGGAATGGTATATCTAAGTCATATTCTCTATTATATTTTATTGAACGTTTTTTAATATCAATTAGTATTTTTTTAATATTATACTCAAGTCCATTATTTTCAGCCCTTTTATATACTTCATTATTTTTTCTAACTCTTTCACACTCTTTACATTCACCTGCCCACACATCATAATCTATTATCTTGCGTTTATCATTTATCTTAGAATATTGTAATAATTCCTTTTCACATTTGCATTCTCTACATATCATTTTATTAGTATTTTTAATAGTTTCCCATTTTATTGCTGTTTCTCTTTTTTGTTTTTCTAAAGAATCAACCAGAGCCTGTAAGGAGTTTTCAGATAGTTTTGTAAATGTATATTTTCTTTTGTGATGTTGTTCCTCCATAGTATCTATAAATAAATATTATATTTTAAATTTTTATCCCGGCTCTGAAAAATGGATTTGAACTTGCCTGGTAGAGAATGTCCACAGGAATCATTGGATGTGGAGCCGCAGGTAGTCTCTGTCTGCTCGAATTAGTTCGTAAAGGAAAGAACCCTGAATCCCTCATGGTGATTGACCCGTATTTTGATGGTGGTGACCTGGGTCGCCGCTGGGGGGCAGTTAAAAGTAACACAAAATGGAGACAAATTACTGAATGTATGAGCATATATACAAGCACTACACAACCAATTGCGGAACTAAGCAAAAAATATCAACCCGAGGATATTTGCGCACTTTCAGACCTCGCCTATCTTTTACAAGAATCAGTAAAGCCAATTCTTCAGGCTGCGGTAACTCATGTAACCACATGTCAAAAAATTCAGAAAAATGCTACAGGCTGGAGCCTTCATCTAGCAAACGGCTCAACTGAAGAGATTACAACTCTATTTTTATGCCAAGGCGCCATAGAAAAGTCTATCGATTTTGGAAAACCGATTATTCCGCTAGAGATTGCATTAGATTCATCTCGTCTTGCGCGCTATATACGCCCTGGGCAAATAATAAGTGTATTTGGCATTGCACATAGTGGCACCTTGATTATGAAAAACTTGACTGCACTTGGTGCCACTGTAAATGGATTTTATAATTCTGACAAACCCTTCTATTTTGCTCGCGAGGGCGCATATGAAGGGGTCAAAGAGGAGGCGGCGTCAATTGCGGATGATATCCTTTCCAAAAAACTACCAGTGAAACTCTATTCGAGTAATGATACAAAGAATCTTGTAAAAGTTCTGACAAAGACCGATTGGGTTGTTCTTTCAATCGGATTTACTGCGCGTTCCCTCTGTGTCATCGCGCTTGATGGAACGCAACTCAATGAGGTTGACTATTCTCCGACGACGGCACTCGTTGCTGGACAAGCAGATCTCTATGGATTTGGCATTTCGTATCCCGGTGTTTCTGAGATTGAGGGTAAAACCTATAAGGATGTGAGCATCCCTTCATTTGTTCAGCAGATTCAACGGTGCCTTGCTTTCTGAAATCTAATCGTTCTGCCTATCAGAGAAGATGTCCCAAAACACAGGCATTAAATCAATGAATAGCATTTTGCCGCTTGGAGTGACAAATTCTATAAATTCTATGGCTACGAATGTATCAAAGAATGCGAGCAAGATGATGGCAAATATGCCTGCTATGCCCAACATGCCTGCAATGCCCAACATGCCTACAGTATCCTCAATACCATGGCTTGGCCTCTTGAGTTTTGTAGTACTTGTCTCTGTAATTCTAATTTTGCTTTACTATTTTAACCAGCAGGTGAATGACGGAATGAATAAAATAAATGCGTCTATCCGTACTGCCTTTGGTATGCATACACAGCCGCCTCCTCCTGCTCCAATGACTGCGGTCACTGCACCTCCACCGGATATTGGAGCGAGTAATACCCCGCCGAACTCTGTTGTTGAGAAAATTCTGCCCCAAGGTGGGTCACAAGTTTTCAACGTAAGCAAGAACACATTTACCTATTATGATGCTGAGCCGCTCTGTAAGGCGCTCGGTGCGGAACTTGCCACATATGACCAGGTGAAGCAGTCATGGGAACAGGGTGCAGATTGGTGTAATTACGGTTGGGTAAAAGGACAGATGGCGGTCTACCCTACTCAGAAGGATACGTATGAGAAGTTACAGGCCGGTCCTGAGGACCAGCGCATGGCATGCGGAAATCCCGGATTAAATGGAGGATTCTTCGATAATCCTGAAATGAAGTTTGGTGTAAACTGCTATGGTGCAAAGCCTTCACAGAGTGCGCATGATGCGAATGCAGTCGCAAAGGGAACACCGCAGAGCCCTGATGCCCTGCAATTTGATAAGAAGGTGGCTCACTATAAGTCAGAGGCTGACAACATTGGTGTGATGCCGTTCAGCACAAATAAGTGGAGCAACTAAGCCGCTATGCTATTCCCAACGCCCCGCCTTCGTAGTCCCGCTACGACTCATTTGGTCGAGAACATATGGATCAATCTCCTTCTTTCTCTGAAAATTGTCCTCTTCTACTTCTGAATCATCACCCATTGAAGCTGCTCTTGAATTGGTGATGTTTACAAATGTCCACATAAATAACGGTAGTACTCCTCGAATCTTTGCAGAGAGAAGCGCATCGTCATAAAAATCACCCAGTGCCTCCCATCGTTCCCACTGCATATCCCACCATTCATCTCCAAGTAGATGTGAATACCATTCAAAGTCTTCATGGTGAGCCTCTTCATTTTCAGGAATCGTATATCCCTTCTTTTCGACAGTGTAAAATATGAGACGAAAGAAACTGTGTGTAAGTTCATTTTTATCAAGGCAGAATGAATATCCTACTTTTGTCATACTTGCTAGAATTGTTTCAATTAGCTTTCGTAGGAAAATGTGTCGTTTTATATGCCCTGTTCCATGATTTAGATAGACTTCTGAATTTAGCCACGCCGTGAACTTCTTCTGGAATTTAGACATTGATGACCATACTAGAGTGTATTGGAGGTCTATATTTAGGCTGTCTGCTTTTTAAGCTTCTTGCTCACGGTTGATCCACGCTCCGTCTTAAGAAACTTCATAATTTCCGCTGTTTCATCTGCTGCCTTCCGACCCGTTCGCTCATAATATTCATGTAACAGTTCCTCAATACGCGAATTTGTGAGAGGATTAGAGTGTTTCTCTTCAGCAACACTCAGTTTTCCACCGGCCACTTGAATAATCGCATTCTCCATTTTGTAGTCTTTGAGGGCATTCATAATCTTTACTTCAAACTCCTCTTTCACTTTCCGGGCATTTTGAATTTGACGATTTAAATTCACTGCCAAGTTGTCATAATGAACCCAGTTACGAACTAGGTCGCCAAATTGAGTCTTATCAAGCGCCATCTCCTACCATAGGAGCAAAGACATTTGGTAGGCTAGACGCATTTTTCATCTGTAGGACAACCGCTGCAAACGTACACATTGCCAAGATAAGTAGCAGTCCAAAAAGCACACATGTCAGTACAATATACGGAAATACTCTCTCCAGAATATGATTTAGTAGCGGATCCATGACATAATGATGTAGTTTCTTCAGACTCTCCTCCTTTTGAAGATACATAATGATTCGTTCAATCATTGGCTGTTTTTCGGCTGGCATCTATCTGTGGTTTCTTTGGATTCCATTTTTATCTACTTTCCGCAGAAATGAAGCTTTTACTGGAAGGGCCAGTTTTCTATTCAAAGGACTCCATGTATGTTGCGAATGTAAAGGAGAGTGACTTTACTATTGTCACAGACCCTGTAGATATTTCAAAAGCTGGGGCGCTACTCGCCCCTACAACGGAAAAGGTGGAGACGTTTCGTGATGTAGTTGTAAATACTCTACAGCCGCAGATTGTATCATGGTTTACAACGGCAATCTCCGTTGAGAAGTTACGAAAGAATCTGAAGTTTGAGTTTGCACAGTTTGACTATACACCCGAGTCGCGTTGGGTCGCTGTTCGCTGGGTGCCCAAACATTTTAAAATCCAAACAAAGGGATTTGTTCTGCTCTTTACTGTTCAGTCATTTGTTGAGAGTAATCCCCGGATACCGATTAGTTTTCTTGAATCGACGACTCCGAGGGCCACGACTCCTGAGGAGGCACCCCTAGTCCGAAATATTGTAATTCAGCCTGGCTCTTCTCAAGCAAACGACCTAATTGAATCTACGGATATACCTCTGTCCGAATCCCATGCATCGCTGGAGATTGAGATGGATGATAAACGGTCTACAGAACGCCAACGCTTGCGCCGTGCAAAGTTACGGTCTGCAATTGCCCGGCTAAAGGTGGAGGAGTTGAAGGAGCGCTATCTTCGTGAATATGGCGATGTAGAGGATGAGGACGAGGATTCCGATGACTCGGATCTGGAATCAGAATGAAGATAATTTTCCCGATTCTCCGAAAAATATAGGATTGTCCTATAACAGAATCAGAATGGCCACAGGTCTCAATACACGCACGGTTGTAACTTCTGCAATCTTAGTTGTTCTTGTTGTGGCTGGACTCTATATCCTTGACCCGACACTGGCGGGTCTCCTCGGTAGACGCGAGGGCTTTGAGGGCACGCTCAGCGTTGCCGCTAACTACCTGGAGGAGGCTGGACAGAATGATGTCCCTGGCCCCCAGCGCAAGAAGGCCACGACGGATGTTCCGACAAATGCCAGTGGTCCCTCTGATGCGGTTGCCAATGTGACACAGGGCTTTGCTGATCTGGGCACTGCTGAGGGCCCTGCGTCATTCGGCGATGCGTCAGCGCCTGCTGGCTGCTACCCGCGTGACCAGCTGACGCCGAGTGAGCTTCTCCCGAAGGACCCGAACTCTGTCTGGGCGCAGCAGAACCCGATGGGCACGGGCTCGCTCAAGGGCAAGAACTTCCTCAGTGCAGGTGCGCTCATCGGCATCAACACGGTCGGCCAGTCCCTCCGCAATGCCAACTACCAGCTCCGCAGCGAGCCCCCGAACCCGCAGGTTCCGGTCTCCGTTTTCTACCAGACGACGATTGACCCCGATGTGAACCGTCGCACGCTGGAGATCAACTGATGAGACATCAGTTATTCATGGCGAGTAAATGCGTAAATTATTTATAAATTCTCATTTGATTTTCTACAAAAAAATCACATGAGACTATAGAATGAACAATAACGGAAATAACAACGGAAATAATTTAAACTCATATAGTCAAACTCGCCTTGAATCTGCTTGCAGAGCAGTAAAAGAATCTAAAAATGCAAATGAACTTACACGAAATGGTGCACTGTCCGATTTGGAAGTAGAGAAGACATTAGCACGTAATGAAATTGCGCGCCTAGAGGAAGAAAAAGAGACTGCAAGTTTAAGTGATGAACAGCTTCTAGACCAAGGAATTCAAAAAATACAAGATGTCCTTGATGCGTGCGATGCCGCGGAAGGTGGCCGCCGTCGTCGCCGTCGCCATGCACGCAAGACGCACCGTCGCCGTCATGGCAAGCGTCACACCAACAAGAAGTCCCGTAAAAATCGGAAGCACTAGTAAGTGATATGTCCGACTCATCATGGCTCCAGAACATATCAAAAAATATGTTTAGTGCCCTGTCAAATATACAGACCAGTGCCTATCCAACGGTCTCTGTAAAAAGTTCGGTTGATGGAAACACCTACCAGGTCCGTGACATGCCTGATAAACAGGAGGCCGCCGATCTCCTAGCTCGTGTTCGCCAGCGCATGCAGAAGCTCTACAATTATCTGATTGCCACCTATCCTGAGAAACTCCAGGTCAAGCAACTCAGACAGAACTTCAGGCCTGACCCCTCGCGAATCAGCGAATCAACTCCGGATGCTGAGCATACCTCTTACAGCGTCAATAAAGGTGAATCCGTTCACCTCTGTCTCCGACAGCGCCAGGGCAATAATGAGTCCCTTGTCAAGGAGAATGTCATGACATTCGTTGCACTCCATGAAATGTCTCACATGATTACACCAACAGTTGGCCACGGCCCCGATTTCTGGAATAATTTCGGCTGGCTCCTCAAAATTGCTGAAGAGCAGGGAATCTATAAGTATGAAGACTTTGCTGCACACCCCGTCTCTTACTGTGGTGTAAAAATAACCGACTCCCCGAAATATGACTCTAAAAAAGACGCGTCGAGTTTTGTCATAGGGACAATATCCGAATAACAGATAGATGGAGGACAGTCAGAACTCTAATCAAGAGAGTATAGCCGGCTCTATTGCCGATGAAATAGACCTCTGGAAAACACTCTTTGAACCAGAGTTCTACACGAGTCTATCCGACCCCTTTGGTCCAATCACTCTAGAAATCCAGTATTTCACAGAGAGTCCTATTGAAACAGGTGAAGAGCCCACTGAGGTCATTGAAGTAGGGATTTTTCCTTTCTATACAATGAATGACATTAAAATGGCGATTTATAATCAGAAGAAAAACCAGGCTAAATTTGCCCCGCAGTTCCAGTTTCTTGCAGAATATACAGAAGAGACCGAAAAATACCAGGCACTCGATGCATATTACTTAGAGCCTGGTTCAAAAAAACCACTCTCCTTTGATGATCCCTTGTCTGCAGATAGAAATAAGGCCTTCGTCGACGATGGTGGAAATAAAAAGACACTGAATTTTGTCTCACGTAGCCGAACTCTCTATGAGGACACGTATCTCTACGCCAAAAAGGAGCCGATCCTTCGACTCTTTTTACTTTCTGAGATTGTTGCGGCAAGAGAGACCTTTGGTAATGAGGCGCGCTATCTTGGATATATCAAACCGTATTTTAACTCAGATTATATTTCCAATACCATGAAGGGTGACACAGTTCCTGCAGATCAAGCCGTTGAGCTCAAACGCAGTCGCGATTATTTCTCAGCCCGCGAACTTCTCTTAAAGAAAACAATTGAACCGAGCGTAGCCAAATTTACAGGCGATGTAAATCTGCGAATTGAAGGAATTAAGTCACTACGTCTTGTATGGCTCCATAGAACTGATGGTAAAACAGTCGACACACTCTTCTATGAGCAATCTGTTGACCAGGTTCGCCCCTTCCTCCGCTTACTTCCTAAGGACTCGACACCTGTCACAAAACTCCATGTGGTAAAGGGGCCTGTACCTGCGCCTGATATTGCCGATCCTTGTCTTATTCTTCAGTGGGCGCGTGAAAAGAATCCCGCGCCCAAAAATGATTTTCTCTTTGGAAAGATTGACATCGGCGACGAGTACGCTACTCTACAAGTGCTTGATGATGGTACGGCTGCAGTCGTTGTTCAACCTCGTAAAGGACAGCGTCAATTTGAAGCGGAAAGTGCCGAACTTTTCAGACAGCGTATTCAACAGGGAATCAGTGGCTTTCCGTTTGCAACCGATGACCCGCAACTAAATGAAATGTCATTCCAGGCGAGTATCACAATCAAAGGAGATAAAATCGAGCGCCGTGAAATGTCTAAACGTCTCGAAGCCTTCGGTAGTTTCTTCCAGGAGATTCCACCGCCACCAAACTCACCATCACTCATGTCACTTCGCTACAAGGCAATCAGTAATTTCTATGCACAGGACCGTGTTCAACTCTTTCTATCACAACTTGTTGCAACAAAAATAGCTCCTGAGGCAATTATCACAAAAACTGCAGAGGCCTTTGAAATTACACTGAAACAAGCACAAATGGAATACCAAGAATTTGTTACACGCGCAGAAGAGATTATACCTGTAGTGCCTAAGTACAGTGTATTCCGACTCAAATACAACCCTGGAATTGACATTAATATAACTGCTCATCATCCGACCTACACATTTCAGATTGAACGCGTGGATTCCATCACAAACCTACAGAGAGTTCTGACACTTTTATCTGTTATGATGACATACCCTATTAAGAAGCCTGCACCAGCTGCCGCAATTGCCACTCTTGCTAAGGCGGTTGCATTTGAAGAGGCAGGTCAGGAAGCTCCCAAGGTTGCACCTGCAGCAGTTGATGAATCCAAGTCAAAACTCTCCATCGCAAACTACTTTATCAAACGTCTTCAACAGGCTGACCCAACACTCTTTGGATTTGGAGAGGGTCAGACAACTCAAAATGGATATGGACAGATGTGTCAATTTGCGCAGATGAGACAACCTGCTGTGCTTGGTGAGAAACAATACCAGCGTATGCTTGAACTCTATGGAGAAAACATCCGAAATAATGAAGTCGAATTTGTCGAAGTCTCGTACAAAAATCCAGTCCCTTCAGGAGACTCTAAACTTGCAGATACTTACGCAAAGGAGAAGGAGATTGATGATAATACATTTTCCGTACTCAAGTACGGGACAACTCTAAAAGACCAGCGATACTATATCTGCTCTGAGTATTTCTGTATCGAGGATGAAATACCTCTAAGGCCGAGTGAATTTGAAGAAGAAGGCACCTTTCGTCCTGAAGCCGATGAGGAATTTCAGGGCAAGCCAAAACTTGCAAATCACTGTCCTTTTTGTAACGGTCGTTTAATTGATACAAAGAAGAAGAAGGATCCAGGCGCAACAGTCTACAAGCGCGAAAAGATGAAATACGTTGGATTTATGAATAAAGATGCTCATCCTGCGCACTGGGGTCTACCATGCTGCTTTACAAAGCGAAAGTTCACATCGAAGGGCAAATTCATTGAATTCTTTAAGAAGCAGCGTGAAGAAGAGAAGAAATCTGGGCCTGTTGCTCCAGAAACGGAAGCCACTGAAGAGACTACTGAGGCACCACAAGAAGAGGAGGATGCCTACGACGAGGATGCTGATATTGAAGGAATCAACTACGAAGATGTTCTAAATCGTACGCATGAACGCACAGTAGTTAAGGATACGAAGTTTCCACTAGAACTGAAAGGCGGTGAGCCGCAACTTGGCCTTATTCCGAATGTTCTTGATGCATATTTTCATCAGAATCCTGAAGAACTTGTTACAAAAGGCATGACCATGAGAATGAAACCAATCTCAGAAGGATTCTTCCGTATTGCGGCTGATAATCGTCTCTCTCGTCGTCCTGAATCCTTTTTTGCTGCGATTGCGCCCTTTTTCAAGAAGAATTCAGCAACGGATGTACGCCTTCGTCTACGCGAACTTTTTGGTGGTGCTGCAGGTGTGAAACTCTTCACCTCGATTAACTTTGGAAATCTTATGCTCGAGTTCTATACGCCAACTCTATCCAATGAACAATACACAGCAGCCGAACTCACACGTTTTGCGGTAAAAAACTTAAATCCAAAGCGTTCGCAGCAGTATCCCTATATAGCACGCATTAAGAAGTCATACGATAATTTCATGAATTTCTTGAATAATCCTAAGAAACTAAAAGAATACCGCCAGTTTGCGCATCTCTTAGCGCAGCCGAATATTTTCATGCCTGCTCTTATTACTAAACAGGGAGTAAAGATAGATAGACCTGGTATTCTTTTTGTAGTGATTGAAATGACAGATGAGACAAATTACACGATTCGTTGCCCTCCGTTTGGAGTGACTGAAACAATGGAGTCGTGTGATATTGGATTCTTAATTCACCGAGAGGAGATTTGGGAACCCCTCTTCTTCTTGAAGAATTCAGTCGATTCACGAGGATTTGCTAGACATATTCATACCATGCGTGTAAAGAGCGATAATACACAGTCTCCTCAACTACCTGTAGCTGTGTTGGATGCCATCCAAACATTTCGCACAAAGTGTGCAAATGAGGCGCCAACGGTCTATACTGGAATTCAGCAATTAGCACAGCCTGAAAATAGACTTCCTACACTGACCGCACTCATTGGAATACTGAGTGAGATAGGAACCTTTGTAGGTGTTATTCGTGATGTCTATAATCACGTTGTTGCAGTCACATTTAAAATCGACGAGGACAATGAAATTGCATTTCCTGTAATTGATGATGGATTCATGCAGAGTCAAAATAGTCTTGTAATTTACTTTGGATGGGAGGGATTCACAGCGGCACCTGTTGAAGTTGCGTGGTCCTTTTATGAAGAAAACGAGGCAAACTTTGCGGAATATCCTGGATATAAGCCTCAGAGAATTATTCGTCTTCCATATGGAAAAACAAAAGCCATTAAAGCCATTCAGTTTGAAAACGGTATTTTTGTTCCTGTTTCTGATGCCAATGTAGGTGAGGATGAGATCCCAGGAAAAATCGAAGATCTTACAGACATTGAATTTGAGTGGACCATTAATGAGAAAATAGGACGGCCAACCGAATCTGCAAGCGACAAGAAGACAGGTGATAAGAAAACGGTTTCTATTACAAAGGAGATTGAAACGGAGAATGATGTCGAAGAGATTTTTCAGCATTTCCGTCTCTCAGTCAGCAATTGGCTCTTATCCAAAGAGGGCACTCCTTGGAAAAATAAAATTCAGGAGATTATTATGCCGGCTTCACAGACACTTGGATACACTCTCTCAGTGGGCAGGAAACGCGAACTTCTACAAATGCTACTAGCTGAGCGGATGAAACGGTTCATTGATACGGACCACGAGCCAGAAAGTAAGGTCCCCTCTGTAGTTCGTGTCGACTGTAGAAAATTGACACAGGGCGACTGCACAGCCTCCAATCGGTGCGTGTGGCGACCGGATGAAAAACGATGTCTGCTTCATGTGAAGGCGCTTCCTGATGTGGATAAGACAGATATGAGCAGAGTCTTCTTACTGCGACTTATTGAGGAGCTTATACGATTTCCTCGTCGCCGTGCGCAGATTCTACAGGAGCGGAATCGTCGTATTGGAACACTCTCCAAACTCAGTGGAGCTGTGCGGATGATTGACCAATATATTGTACCTGAAGATACATCTGAGTGGGCTGAGTTAATGAATATGGATTGTAAGAAGAGGACGCCTGAAATTCCTCATTTCTTTGAGGAGTTCTCAAGGGAAGAGGGGGCGAAACCTCTGGCAAAAGTAGATACTCCTCTGGAGGCCAGCAGCCTACCTGACTTTGTACTCAATCTTCTAGAAGGGGATGATGCAACCTATGAACTTGTTCCCTTTGAGACAGAGCGAAAGGGAGACCAGAGTCGCTACGATGTACTTGAATATGGACTTACAGTGGACCCGAAAAAGGAGCCGCCGTTTGTAGATGAAGAGATTGTGGAGGATATGATTACCATGTTCGAAAAACCCGAAACTGGATTTGCGATATTTAATGATGGTGATGAGACACCTCGAGGATTATCGGGTGCAGGTGAGTATGCATATATCGTATTTTATATCGATGGTGCATATTCGTTCCTAGTAAAGAAGGGTGAGCCCATTTCACCTATCGCAATTCAAACACTTCCAGAAACACTGCAAGAAGCAATTATTGTGCTTTAATCCATCTGACAATCGGGCATCGGTAGAAGAATTGTCTGCTTTCCACCTGCCTTTACAGCACGTGTACGACATTCAAGCATATCGAGCACCTCCTTCTCCAGACGATTCAAGCGAATGCGACGATAATTTGGATTGTTCGGATGCAAAATCACTAAATACAAATCACCGACTTCAAGACCATAGAGAGTCTCAAGAAACCAGCGATATGTATTTAATTGAAGAGTATAATGCCAGTAATTGCAATTTGGCAGATGCTCAAGTGGTGGATAGCCGTGCTCGAAGTCATTTATAGATTTGATTTCCTTTGAGCGCTTCCAGTCATAAATCACAATCTTTCCATCGGAGCGACGACGAAATACGCCGTCAATACTGCCGCAGAGAAGATGCGCTGCCGACCAGACTTCCCATTCCATACGAAAGGGCTCCAGGTCATGGCCATGGACCGACCAGAAATTCATAAAATACTGCCACTCGGGCGTCTCTTTTACAGCCGGATCAATTCGATCCAGGGCGCCATTGAGAAATTGTTCAATGGCCAAATGCATCGCTGTTCCGAGGCCACTCGCTTCTTTTCCGGAATCGGACCAGCCCTTTTCAATCTCCTCTGCCGTTTTTCCAAAATATTTCGACTGTGGCCACTTCGGTGAACGCATCATTTTGGAAATGGTCGCCTTCGCATCAAAATGGGGGAAAAAATTGTGGAGGAATCCGGTACAGGAGATGACATTTGTAGAGCTTCCGTCAATGTAATAGGTGTGTGTGGGCTCAAAAAAACGGATATGATCGTCACGAGGATGTTTATTCTTCGTGGCGAGCACTTGCCAGTCTTCAGGCATTCTTCTTATAGTATCTAAGAGGTCAATCTTTAGGACAGGTCAACAATGAATGCAGGAATCTTAGTTTTTCCCGCTAAATGGGTTGCTACTAGGCGATGCGCGCCATCTAGAAGAGTAAGTATATCTCCCTGTTTCGCAACCCAAATAGGCGATGTGTGACCGTATTCTCGTATCTGTTTTTTATGATAATTTACCGACTTCATATTATTTTCGCCTCGCGGCTTATTTGGATAGGGCGTAGTTGAAAGCCGGTCAGGATTAAAATTCTGCAAGTGTTTCCACAAAGAGTTATCAAGAACTGTAAACTGACTATTAAAAATATGTGCCCGACTCGCAGATTCTTCGGAGCGAAAAATGCCAATCCTTACAGAAGTCACTACTGAATCTTTTAAGGTGTTCATATACTCCATTCTACTTAGACCGTATAGTCTACAAGTTCCATAAGCGCCTTACCAAGTTTATTCTCACCTACAATCTTACGCTCCTTGTATTCACCATTGAAATCCGGCTCCACTGCGCCCGTTGAAAGGAGATACTTGCGCTCTCCCTTGGCCGCATCCAGAATTGCTTGGAAGTCCTTATCTTTCTCCAAACGGATTCCAAGGGCATACTTCAGAAGTCGCATCTTTTCATCCTTCCAGAAGAGTCCTGAATCTGCCTTCTCCTTGAATATAGTCTTCTTATCTCCTACAAGATTCTTCTTAACAAGCGCTAATTGTGCTGTCAGCAAATCATAATACTTCTTTGCTTTTGCTTGCGCTGCAACCTTGAGTTGCGCCACCGATGTTCCGTAGAAGCCGGTAATCTGGAAGAGTGCAGCCTTCTCGGGTTGATTCGAGAATAGCTTGTATTTCATACCCGCAAGGAAGTGTTCAATCGTGGGATAGATCGTTTTTGTATCGTCTTCATCGGGAATATTTACAGGGATCATGAGTGAGAGCCACTTACGCGCATCATCGCGTGCTAGGCCAAGTATCTTCTGCGCCGGCGCCTCAATGGAGAATTGGATGAGCTGACCAGGTGCATAGGTGGCCTGCGGTTCAACTGGCTTTACAGACTTGACAAAGTCCTCTGCATCCTCGGCCTCGCCTTCGGCCTCAAGGTCCTCTGCTACTGACTCTCCAGGGCGCGGTGCACTCCCCTGTTTGAGGAGAACAGGCGCAGCTGGCGCTTGTACCTTTGGCGCCTCTGGAGCCACCACCTTTCCATCCGTCACACGCTTGAAGATGAACCAACGATTCATGAAACTGAATTGCTGAATGGCAGGAAACTTCTCCAAACCGTACTTGCGGTCCTTTGTCATTTCATAACTCGCCGAGAAGAGATTGGTTGAAAACTTCAGACCAAGCTCATTCACGGGGTCCTTTACAAGCTCACAACCAATTGTATCCATCTTCGCCACGAGAAGCTCCCACGGCATCAGAAACTCCTGGTGAGGAAGTCCAATGGAAGCAAACTCCACTGTGATCGCCTTTCCAAAGCCATCATCCGTTGTAGGAAGTTCCGTATCTTCATAGTCCTTGCGGATCGTCCAGATTTTCTCCTCGCCCTGCTTTCCAACATGCGAATCACCCGTCTTCACCTCGCGTAGAAGGTCAAAGACAGATCCGCCATCAAAGCAGCATCCTACGAAATAGCCACCGACCTTCAAGCAATCGGCTACATTTCGCAGGAAGCCATCAAAGGTTGTCTTATCTTTGAAGAAGTAGTGTAGCGCAAACATACAGGAGATGACATCCGCCTTGTTCTGTAGAATACCCGTTAGTTCATCAATATACGGGGCAACGCCACCACCTGTATTCTGACCAAAGAGAGTGCGCAACATTTTCTTCTCCTCCTCCGTGCGACCCGCCTCCCCCGTAACAATTGGTGTTGTTACATCGCCTGCTACGAAAACAATATCAGGAACATTTGCCTTACCGAGTTTAAGAATATCCTTCAGCATACGATTATAGGCGCCATTATTTTTATCCAGAATATCAATCATTGCATAGTCAATACCAAGCACAAAGCGCGGCATGAGCTTCTCCCACTTGTGAAGATCGCCACCCTTTCCGCACGCCATGTCAATCAGAATCTTCTTTTTCTTCTCTCCACCGAGCACAGACTTCAGAAGAACCTGATACTTAATCCAGTCATTATGAAAATCACGCATGGGACGCATGTAGGTTTCACTTAACGCAGTAATCTTCCGCTGACCAGAATACACCATCTTGCGCGGAATATTCTGACGCGCCTTCACAAGTGCTTCAATCTCCGCCTCCTCAGGCACTTCCGTGCCTTTGCGAATCATGGACGGAGTAATCGGCTCATAGATACTGTTCCAGGTCTCATTGGCAACAAACTCCGCATTCATGGTTCCCTTGACCGCATTACCAATGCCTCCAGCGGCCTTGCGGAACTTCTCTGTCTTATCGTGACGGACACGCATAGGAATCCAGCGCCATCCAGGCTCATTACTCGGCTCATAGCGCATCTCTACAATGCTTCCGTCCTGAATGATTTCACCAAGTTCACTTGTCACATAGTCCATATTCTGAAGTTCATCGACCTCGCGCTCGCGATATGACGTTGATGCAAGTGTATCAATGTAATTCATAGGTGAGAACTCGACTGCGCGATATCCACCCCGCTTACCCTTCTCCTTTGTCCATCGTTTGGCCAGGACAGCCTTACGAGGGTCATTCATAATCTCATCCTCGCGGCTAGATACATAGAGGACAAGGCGTTTATATCCATGTAGTGGCTCGAGATCTGTGGTGGGATTCTTTCCATAGTGAACCTTATCCTCCTTGAACTCCTTTTCAATCATCACAAGGAAATCAATTGTATTCTCATCGGCTGGCTTCCACTTGAGTTGTTCCATGAAGGCTGAGTTCGGCTTAGCAGGAAGAGGCAGTGCATTTGGAGTGAAGATGAGCCCGTCTGTATGGTAGACTCGTCCCTCATTGTGGGGAAATGCTTCATCATTAATCACTTTGAAGATCGAGAGCTCATCCTCCTTGGAACCAAAGAAGAACTTCTTTGCACTCACATCAAGTAGAAGATTCCGCTTGTTCTCATATCCTTTAATAGTTATCTCTGGCGTGTCCCATGATGCCATGAATTTAGCTAGAGCCGCATGGCGAGTTCCCTCTTCGGCCCTCCCTTCCTTGGGTTTCTCATAGAAGGGAAGATTCCAGACCTTGTTTTTGTTCAGGTAGTATACATCAAAGAATAGGAGTAGATTAGCCGATCGCCCAGGCTTGTGCTGAATAACACCGTCTTCCGTGACTACCTCCTCGCCTTTTCTCCGTGTCACCCATTCTCCATCAAGAAGAGAGTTTGCACATGCTATTTTTCTGAGACCAGTTGCATAGACATTAAGCGCCATGTCTATCATGTAGAGATCACCTTCAGCATTAACGAAGGCGTGTACACGAAGGCCATCCGCTTTATCAGTCACATTATAGCCATCGCGAATATTCGGCTGTCCTTCAGTGCGCTCGGCACGCATATGCTCTAGAAGAAGGGTGCGCGGTTTGACACCACGAAATTCAGGCGTAGCCGTGGGTAGTTCAGCACGCTTGAGGTATTCAGAAATGACCGAGCGCTTCGTTGACCTCTGAATGAGAATGGAGTTCTGCTGAATACCACGAAGTACTTCGCCTATCCCAACAATGAGCCGGTTTAGATAAACACCCATTGTCTCCTTATCACGCTGTTCTCTTGAATTTGATGCATCAATCTTCTCCTTTTCACTGCCTGTCAGATCTTCGCGCAACAGCTCTACTTCAATTTCATAAGTGGGCGCATTCCGTGCAAACTTCTCTTCATTAAAAGTCTTTACCCAATTGTATCCGTTGCGACTTGAGCTTGTAGAGCGCACCATCGAAAGATCGAACTGGACACCACCCTTTTTAAAGCTCCAGCGCTTTATTAACCGATAAGCCTTATTAAGATTTGTCCAGCCCTCAAAGGCCTTCTCCACATCCTGGTGCTTTTTCTCCTCGTCACTATTTCCACGGTCATGCTCCTCACGTGTCTTAATACGAATACCGTATTCATTTATATCAATTGTATCACGAAACTTATCTTCAGGACCGCGCTTTTCAATCTTCTTCTTTACAATTGCAAGCCATCCTTTGTTATCCAACTTATTGTCATTGCAGTATTCCTGAATATCCTCGAAGGAGTTCATAGTAAAACGAAGACCTGATTCACAGAGAATGTTGAGTTTCTCGTCACTATTTGGATTTACTTCTTCGAACCCCCGTTCCTTCAGACGACGGATGATTTTGAGAAATGAGTCTGCATCCATACCGCCCTCCTTGTTGAATGTCACTTCAAGTTCATGAGTGCGATTGGACATCCATTTTTCAAGCATATCCTTTATTTCATCGACTTGGCTCTTGCTCAAGTCCATCTGAATCCTACTGCTTGTACTGAACTTCTACACAGTTCAAACTTTAACCTCGTCTCCAGTACGGCCATTCAGATGCCGAATTGCCTGTACACGGCCAAGTGCACGTGCATAGTCATCCTTCAGGATTTTTCCTGACTCACTACGGGTTGTAGGGAGTCCCCCATCAAGCGCCTTCCACTGTTGCTTCATAACTTCCAAAGTGCCTTCAGCTACAGGATACTCACACTGCCACTTTGCATCCTCACGATCACTCATCCACTTGCCGAGTCCGGCCAAGCTTAGTCCTCGTTCACCCGCAGAACGATAGCGCTCACGGGTCCAGAGAATTGGCTTCTCAGCTGTCCAGAGTCGGAGGTCCTTTGGAACAAAGGTCACCTTCTTTTCATTTTCATGGATGCGAACCCACTGGACTTCGCACAGTGCACTGACGGACTCTTCAAGGAGTTCAAAGTTCTCTTCAGAAGCGTTTTCAACATTTGTACCGAGGGCATCACAGACCTTGGCCTTTGTACCACGGCGACACCCCTCACCTGTTTGGGCTCGCTCCTGAAGGCGAACAATATGGTCGCTGAGAATCTTCTTACGAAGCACTTCACTTCCTGCCCGATATTCAGGGTCTGTTGACCAGAGCCAAAGGGAAACCGGACCCGGAGGATTCAAGCGTGCCCACTGAATACCGTATTCACTTAGGGTTGTTTCATCCACAGGCATGGAGATCTGTTCTCCAGGCATTAAGATGAGTTCGGGAACCTTTGACTTATTTGGATTCTGTTCGATACTGGAAAGTAGTGATTCCATCCTTACTTTCAAGTATTTGCTTTGTAAGTTTAGACCCTTACACTTCCTGTCGTAGAGTCTCCATCTCCTTATCGCGCTGTTCGAAGTTTACACGATTCTGCTGGCAAAACTGAAGAAACTTCTCAATCTCTGCAACGATGGGTGGAGAGAGTTTGCCTACGTCGAAAAAAATACCATTCGTATTCTCAGTGCATTCCACTTCATTCCGCTTAAGGATACGGAAGAGTTCCTCCTGCTCAGACTTAATCAGAATCTTAATGGCCTCCCAGAGCTTGCGGCGCCGGTCATATTCATCCTGGGAAAGACTCGCCACTTTTGATTCAGGAGCTTCTGTATTTACGGAACTACTCATCTATTAATTGCCTTCGTCCTCTTCCTCTTCTTCTTCCGCAGCCTGATCTTCACCATCTTCCTCCTCTTCCTCAGCAGTCGCAATTGCAGCCGCTTCAGCCTCCGCTGCATCTTCAGTCTCCACCACCTCCGTAAAGTCATCGTCCACGGGCTCCTTAGCCTCTTCAGTGCCAGTCTTCACCTTTCCCTTAAAGATGCCAACTGACAAGATAGAAGTATCATTGACCTGATAGCGCGACTTCTTAATTTCAACACGGACCGTATCTCCAACTTTCACCAGATCATTGAATTCCACTTCGCCAATGTGAAGATCGCGAGGAATCATTACCCGAATTGCGCCTTGATAATCAATATACATGCCCATACGATTCTGGCGGATGACCTTGCCTTCGATTTCAATTCCATCAGGAGGCTGAAGAACCTTTGCAGATGCTTCGGCATAGAAGAGAACATCTCCCGTGTAGCGACCTTTCTCAACCATACCCATGCTACGAGAAATCATATCGACTGAATTTGGTAGAACATAGCCATTTCGTGAGCAGCGGCCCTCATACTGCTCCTTAATCTTCTTTTTAAGGAGTGCATCTAGGTCAACAATATCTTTACCCATATCCTTTGCAGTAAGAGTGACTTTTGTCTCAAACTGTATATCAAGTTCCATAGTACCTTCCCTAGTAAATGAAAGTATTAATCAATTTTAGACCTCCCCTACTTTTTTGCTTTTTGACTTTCTCTTCTTCTCTTCGAGTTTCACATGACCACCCTTATACGATTCAATGCTGCGATAGAAGAAACGTTTTTTCGCCTGCTTCTTGTCCATCATACGGAGTGACAACTCAAGTAAAAAGCAGCCACTGAAGGCTCCACGAATCGGTTTGATACTGTCCTCGTCGAGTCCAAGGTCAATACCGTCTGGAAGTTTTTCTACTACAGTTGCGAGTGTAGTAAGAAGAGGGTCTCGCTTACTACGATTTGAACTCAGTGAGCACTCACTACCTACAGGCATCGTTGCACCAGGTGCAACAGCACGTGCCGTTTTAAAGCAGATATGACTCGATTCATTGGGAACAAGAAATCCATAAAATAGATATTCGAGATCTTTTGAATAGGCTGTTGTATTAAAATTAATTGCAACAGTTGAATCGCCTTCAGTTAATCTTTCAATTGTTTCTGGATTACACTCACCTGTTTCACACCGATATTTCATCTCACCGCTGTGAAGATCCACAAATCTGAAGAGCCAGCGCTCATCTTTTTCAATGTACTGGTCTCGAAAAAGATGTCTATGGGTTTCAAAGTCTTCTGTACCCATCCAAGAAGTAACTAATTTAAATTGTTCTGCACTTGTGAGAAATTCATCCCACATGGCCTCTTTTACGGCGCGCAGTAAAAGCGGTTTCCAAGTCTCATCATCCTTTACTTTTTCATATAAATATCCCACCATACCGAGTTTCTCTTTTATAATCTTCATAAGTGTTTCATCTCCTTTATAGATTTCTTTGAAGACTGTTAGAATAAATCTAGGCGGAATATATTTACCCTTTTCAATCTCAAAAACTAATTTCTTATCACCACCTTCCATATTTTCAATCCACTGCTCCACTGCATCCCAGAGAAGAGAAGTCTCTTCTTCATCTTCTTTGGCTTCTGATAATGCCACGGCCGCAGCTGGTTCATCAATTACAGTTGCATAGGAATCACGTTTTGGCGGAAAGGGCGCGACACGTAGTGCAAGCGGAATAATTTCGTCGTGAAGTTGGTCAGGTTGAAAGAGAAAGTATCCATTTTTATAGATAATATGCCCCTGTTTTCCAAAAAGTTCCAAGTGTAATGATTTATTTCGTATAATATTATGAATCATCATTGAAATTGCCTTTTGGGGAACATGATCCACTAAAAGTGCCTCCTCAAGTCCTTCAATGGAAATAAATGCCTGTTGATGACCATCTCCTGTTTTAAACAGACTCTTCATCTTCTGAATGAGTTGATGCTCACGCCATTTTGCAGAGTATTCTGTGTATGTTTTATCGGGATGCTCACGCCATTTTGCAGAGTATTCTGTGTATGTTTTATCACTTAATGTATCCACATCGACTGCAACTGAGGGTTTACATTGAAAACTCTCACAGCGCTCCATCCAATCGCAGAGCGCACTAAACGGTGTATCATTTCGTAGAGGGATCTCCACTTTAGTACCATCACTTCGAACAACTGTGCGTGTTGACCGTCGATTTCCTTGGCTATCGACCATGGGTACAGCGGCAAGTTTTGTAATACTAATGGCTTCACGATTCAGATTACAATCGATGCCATATTCCTTAAGAACACGAGATACACGACCCACCTGAATCGCCTTTTGAACGGCCGTTCGGTATGTGTAGAGGTCAACTGTTTCACGGTCAGCCGCCTCTCCACTAAACGCATTTGCTAGTAGATAGACAGTACAATTCCTCTCCTCTTCAGGAAGAAGTGCATGACTACATGTACGAATACCACGACCCACTACCTGCTCAGTTTTATTTAAGTGAAACCAACTATCGAAAATATAAATCTCGCGGATAAATTTCAGGTCAATGCCCTCCCCTGCTACTTGCGAACCAATGACAATTTTAATTTTACTTCCGTCTTTATTTTCAGGCCGTCTCTGCGCCTGAATTGAAGTCTCATTATTTGGAGAGAGTTCAGCAACACCTGTTAAAAGTACATATTTTGCAGGCACGAAAGGATGTCCAGTATGCCCTTTTTCTCGCCCAGGGCACATGGCGCACTGCCGACCGAGTCCACCTAGAGATCCACCCTTAAGAAGTCCACGACCAGGCTCAGCGCCATAAAGCGTATATCCATTTGCCTCGAGCGCAAGTGCAATACTCAAAGCACCTACAGGTACAAATCGACTGTAGATGAATGAGCAGCCCTTTGAGTGTCTCACTTGTTGTAGAAAGAACTTTGTCTTGGGACTGAATTCACCCATTCTCTCTTCAAGTAACCAGTTTTTATCATCAATCTGATTTTCATACTGGACAGTTGGTGTACGAATTGTGCCGTCCTTCGCTCGGCTACGACCAGGTGCTTTCTGCGGTTCTCCACTTTTATCGAACGTTAGGTCAAATCCACCTTTTTCAATTCGCTCAGCAAGTACTGTTTCATCATAGAGTTTTGGATAGATAAAATTGCCCGCCTGAATCAGTTTATTCTGAGTTGCAATACCGAGGTCTTTGCCGAGTTTCTCTGTAAGCTCCAAGTAATCTTCTGCGGTAGAGCCTTCAAATTCACAGGGTATAATCGGTAGACTATTCTTTGCAAACTCTTCAATAATATCAGGGCCTTCTGTATCACGTCCTTCACGGTCCCTTGCTACATAATACTCTCCATTAGGACCATAGACAGGCCACCCTTCAAGGCTAGGTAAGACTCCACCTTTACGAGCTACAGGCATAAGGCGCGTAGGAAAACTTAGAGGATTTTCACCTCGCATGAAGCTCACGTAACGCTGGGCAACTTTGCCGAGTTTTGCTGCACCTGGGGCCGTTAAAATGCCAGATCCTTTATCAAAAATCTCTTCAGTAAGATGATCCGTCAACGGAACCTTGTCATTAATTAATAAGAGATTTAGAAGGGAAATAATCTCCTTATGATTATTGAACATAGGAGTACCTGTTAGAAGCACCAGAACAAGTCCATCCGCAACATTAAGTACACGCTTCAACGGCCCAGTAAGTATTTTTCCAGCTTTTGCATCCTTGACTTCCCCCTCACCTCCCGCAGCATCGAGATTTTCAGATTCCGTTTCCACCATATCACGAAGATTATGCGCCTCGTCAATAATTAACATCTTTCCACTGAAGGTTTTGCGAATCTCTTCATTGGCAAGTTCCTCTTGATCCGCATTAAAACGTTCAAGAATACGCTTAATGACTCCAGCGAATTCAATATAACCGAATATCTTGTATCTTGATTTGACAAGATCTTTTACACGAGTCTGAATAACTTTTGGGTCACGCTCTAGAAGACTTCCAGTAAGCGCAAGATATTTATCACCTGTACAGGAATTGATTGTATTCTGTTCTTCCCCCTTTCCAATTGTCATTCTCTGCGCATCAAAAATTGTCTTTTCAAAGTTTGGCTGAATGTTTGGAGGAGCTAGAATATAGACTTCATCTTGAGGATAGCGGTCGAGATATCCTTCAGCGATTGTAATTGCTGCGCAGGTTTTACCTACACCTACGCCGTGATAGAGAAGGGCTCCTTGATAGGGTGTAGAGGGTGAGAGAAATGTGGAGACAAAACGTTGAACAGGCGTAAGTTCAAAGTCTTTTTCCGTATCGCACGGATTTACACCTGCATCAATCTGCGATTGTATATCAGGCTGCTTGGCCTCGGCAAATTCGCGTTTTGACATTAGTTTTTCAATAAATTGCGGATCATCGAGGTCAGGATAGAGGCCTGCCAGATCTTCCCAGTTGTCTTGGTCCTCCCACTCAGTCTCTTCAGGTTCTTTAAAGTCTGGAAGAGAAGGAAGAGGGCTTTCTGCTTCATTGGGCAGTGATACTTCAGAGTCTGCCTCACTATCTTCATCAGCATCTGAATCAAATTCCTGAACAAGCGGGGTTGATTTTATTGTAATACCTTTTCTTTCAGGTTTGGGAACTTGAACAGGGGCTGGTAGTGCAGGTGGTGCAGGTTGTGCAGGAGTTTTATTTTCATCAATAAGGTTATACTCATCCTCCTCATTTTCTTGAACTAGACTTTCAGAAGCAGCTTGAGAAGGAGTATTATTTTCAAGAATAGGACTTCCTTCAGCTGATGCTTCATTTTCTTGAACTGGACTTGCCGATGCTGGTGCAGCAGGAGGGACTGGTAGAGCAGCAGGAGTTTCTTCTTCTTGAATGGGACTTCCTTCAACTGATGCTTCATTTTCTTGAACTGGACTTGCCGATGCTGGAGCAGCAAGAGCAGCAGGAGTTTCTTCTTGAATAGGACTTCCTTCAGCCGATCCTTGATTTTCCTGAACTGGACTTGCCGATGCTGGAGCAGCATCCTCAGCCACTGGACTTACTGCCTCTGCTTCAGGTTCGTCTTCCCAAAGTGGACTATCACCCATCTACTAAGAGACTTGAAACTTCTTATACAATGCCCGCACCAAGTACAAAAGGACAATAATTGCGCAGAATTGTAGTGACTCGTAAGAGTACCTCTTTCTTCTCAACATTCTCATCACGAATCTTTGATAAAGCTACTTCCAGCGGAAACCATCCAAGATTACCAATCTCCCGTTTCATATGTTCATTTGCATTCTCAAATGTAACATTGACATTTTCCTTCACGTAGACTACACGATACTTATGACAGTAATGAATATGATTTGACCCAAAAAAAGTCTCTTGTATAGGTTCCAGATTCTCAATCATTTGAACATCCTTCTCATGGAGCCCAGTCTCTTCCCACATTTCACGAAGTGCACATTCACGCTCAGATTCATAGGGGTCCCGCCGTCCTTTCGGAAATCCCCATTCGGGCGTTTCCCAACCGGGTCCAATCTTGCTAAATATATCACGAAGCATTTCACGCTCACCATTTTCATTAAGAATTCCATGTTCACGAATCGAATCAAGTTTAGAACGACTATTTTCCTTCTCTTGCCGATACTGCGTATGTGAATGGTCTGCACCCCAAAGTTCATTCCATAGTTGCTGAAAGGGAAGTGTCATAAAGCGTTCCCGTTCACGCACGGTCATTCCCTTTAATTGCCGAATAATGTAGATATAATCTGTAAGACTGTATTTTCCCCGCATCATCTCCACAAATCCGAGACTATCACGACGCTGAATCAGCAGATATTCAAGTGGACTGGCACCCTCAAAGCCTGTAATTGCAGATTCTTGTTCTGCAAGAACTTTTGACGGATTCCATCCTCCGCGTACGCGAATCGCAATAATACCGTGACTTGTAATGGGGGCCATACATTGTCTGAATCCATGATTTCCGCCACAATTTGAACATCCTGCACGAGCCTGTCGCATACCAACTTACTTTAAGATACTGGTCCAATCCTTAGACCTGGGGGGGGAAATACTGTACAATTAAATATCTGACGCAAGCAAAGAGATGAAAATACCTCCCGAAGTCTGGGGGCCATTTTTCTGGCACACAATTCATATAAGTGCACTTGGATATTCAAACAAACCGACCTACACACAGAAAAAAGCCGCCAAGGAATTCTATGAAAGTCTTGGTATTATGATTCCATGTCCAATCTGTCGCGAACACTTTGCAAAACATCTTGAACTCTATCCACTGACCCCTCATCTTGATTCACGCGAAGACCTTTTCAAATGGACAGTAGCACTTCATAATGCAGTGAATAAATCACTCAAGAAGTCTGAATTTTCAGAATATGATGCGATTCAGTTCTATCGTCGCCTCGGTGCCCGTGGAAAGAATCCAACTGTAACCCATATTGATTTCGAAGAGATTGACTACCGTTCCTTTGCACAGGGACTCGGTGTAGGGGTCGCAACAGTAGCCGCCTTTGCAGGTGTAGTTTATCTGTACACTAAGTAAATGAGTGACTCATTTCCAGAAGAGATCTATGAGGGTCTCAAAATCCCTTCCGGAAAAACGCACCCTGTAAAAAAAAGCGTGAAGGAAATTCATGTAAAAGTCGTCATGACCAACGATGAAATCAAAGCGCGCGAAGGCACCTATTTTACTGAAAAAGAGGTAAATCAAATTCTTTCAGAAGATGTTGATGTGTATCGTATGGATCCTGAAACGGGCAAACAACGTCTCCTTGCAAAGTTTCGCAAAAATGTATTTACACCGGATGAAATTCGCATTGGCTGGGAGGGATTCTATCAGACAGCCGCTGCCAGTCGCAATCGCGGTGCTGCAGCAGGACCTATTGATACAAAATCCGCCTATTGGAAGAAGCGTAATCCTACAGAAATCACAAAGTGGTCTGCGAAGTACATCCAGGATGGTAAGGTCAGCAAGATGCGTGTAAACAATAATGTAATGAGCAGTGTGCTCGGTTTCTTTGAAAAGACACCTTTTATGGGACTTCCGTGCCGCCTCACAAGTTACACTCAGCGATTCTTCAAACAGTACAGACACGGTATTCCATTTATTGAGGCAGTTGATGATAAATTCAAACAACTTGTGCCTGAAGCTCACAAAAAACAGCTTGCAGCTGCTTCTAAGAAACCGATGTACCGAATTGAAAAGACGGCGTTCAGTTCAGTTACACTAAATCGTAACTTTCGCACAGCACTCCACTGTGATGCAGGAGACTATATGGATGGATTTGGCAATCTCTCTGTTATTGAACGTGGTGACTATTCAGGTGGCTATACACTCTTTCCGCAATATGGTATTGGTTTCAACATTCGCACGGGCGATTTCTTGGCCATGGATGTGCACCAATGGCACTGCAATACAGATCTAAGTGAGACATCTGAGCAGGCAAAGAAGAATAAGGCACTCCCTGATATTTACAAGGATGACCCGACCACTGGAACCTTTGGTACAAATAAAAACTTCACACGAATCTCATTTGTCTGCTATTTACGTGATAAACTCCGTCAATGTGATGAGGGACAGACGCGCAAATATTATAAACGCATCAAGTTTGACCCCAAGAAGGGTGATTTAGCCAAGGTTAAGTCAAAGTTTTCTGGAAAAACAAGAAAACATCATAAAGAAGAAGGGGAATGAGTACTGAAGACTATGCTCAAAAGATTCGCAACGCCCTTGCGATGACAAGTCGTTATATCGCACCTCCGTCAGTCTCCTTTACGGCGAACACAGGTGAAGGATTTATTGCATCCGTCACGCCGTATCTTGTCTGGGGCCTCATGGTTCTTTTTATTGTAGCGCTCGTGATTGTTATTGTAAACTACACAATCTATCCCATTTTTGACTTTGGCTCGACGCCAAATGCTCTTATTCATATTGCTCAATCTGATTGGACCTATTCGTGGGCAGATTCAGATCCTGCAACTTTATTTATAGATACTGCCGCAGCACAAACACTTCCGACAAAGAATTTTAGTCTCTATTTTGATACGAAGGTGATTGCGACCATTCCCACTGCCGATACGAATATGAGATACGTACTTGTGTATAAGACAACCGCAGGCTCTGGAACAGCTGCAAGTGCAGCAAGCGCTGCGGCTACATCTGCAACAGCAACTACAACTACACTTGCGACTGGAGCTCTTCCCCAGGGTTCCCAATGTACTGCAGCCGATGTCCAAGCCATAGCAGGTGCTATCACCGCATCAAGACTATCCACTCCAACAGGTGCTGCAGCAAGTCAAGTTCAGCCGCTACGAACATTTAATTATCTGAATGATGCAACCGTCGGTGTTCCATCTGATCCCAGCCTCATTGCCTTCTATGACGCAGGTGCTTCTAAAATCATTGTCTACCTAGCCATTGCTGCCACAGCAACAGGTTCAACGCCTAATTGGTTACAAGTCTCAACGGATATCACACCAAATATACCGTATCGTGTAGGCATTGTTGTAGGTGATTCAATTATGGAACTCTACTTAAATGGCAAGTGGGCCGCGAGTACAACCTTTGGAGGAAAAGTGCCAATGGGTGGAGACAAGGACACCCTCTTTAGTGTTCCTTCTCGCTATGCTGCAAATGTAGTGGTGCGAAATCTAGGAACAGTGGGGCGTGTAGTCTCTTCCGGTGAAATGCGCGGTATAGGAACTCCTGCTCTTCAATAGAGAGATGATCATCTGGTTCATCGCGGTATTTATCATCATACTTACAATTTATGCGCTTGCTGTTTTTTTTACACCAAAAATAACCACAAGTAATGATCCAGGTCCGTGGATTCTTGATGGAAATCAAGGTTCAACGAGTCAGGTAAATAATAATAGCACCTATGTAACCAATTTCTTAAAGAACCAGAGCTCCAGTTTCCGTATTTTCTACTATATACAGTCACTTCCTCGCACAGCAGCGGTCTATGACACCACTACAAATACGGCTAATTTCAATCCTAACACAGATTCATTTGATGTCTGTGATAATACAACGGGCACTTGCGTACACCCTGGATTTGCAAAACTCCTTCAATTCGACACCTCACTCTGGATTGAACTCCTACAGGCTCCTGATGCATCTCGTCCTGGACTTCCCAAGACACAACTCTGTATTCAGACGACTGACCAGACAGGCAAGCCCTACATTGAGACATTTGCACTCCCCCCGTTTCCTCAACAGAAATGGGTCATGCTTACGCTCTCACACGAGGGCTCCAAATATGATGTCTATTACAATGGTCACCTAGCAGCCTCTGTAAAAACAATAAATGTTCCAAAGCCGACCGCATCAAAACTTGCTTTATCGGATGGAACCTTTACAGGCAGAGCTTCCTATTTACTTTCAAAGACATCTGCAATGACAGCATCCGAAGTGGCCTCCGATTATTCAGCAAATACAAATACACTTGGAGAGCCATATGACTCGCTTTTTCCCTCATTAAATCTCAATCTGTGCCCTTCCGGCAATTGTTTTACAGGCCCTTCTGTCCGTCCCAGTAATCCGCTTGTTGTCTGGAAGAGCGATTACTAAAACCGGCGCTCAAACAGAATGAACGCTGCCCCCGCCGCACCCTCCGCAGGTACAATGGGAAGACTCATTGGAGGTGTTGTTATATTGGTTGTAGCTGGTATACTTCTGTATTACTTATATGACTACATGTTCAATGTTACCCAGACACAGGTGAAGGCCTCGATTGTTGCGAACCCGATCGCTTCACCCACGACCATCATTCAGTACCCTGGTACATCGCAAGATGACATCAAACTATCTCAATATATATTTACGGGTGGTGAAATGACAGTCTCCTTCTGGATGTATGTGACGGGTGCAGGCAGTGACACGACAAATAAGCGTCATATCCTAAATCTGGGTACGACGGCCACGGATGATGCGTCAACCCTAATTGTCGCACTGGGCGGTAGAAATAATACACTTCACGTTCATGTAAATGATGGCAGCAGCCCGAGTTTTGTTTTCAATAATTTCATGACAACCAGTCCCGACAGCGATACGGCTTCTCCATGCAATGTGCAGAATGTCGAGTTTGGCCGCTGGGTGAATGTAACGGTTGTTCTGAACAACAATCTGTGCGATGTCTACATGGATGGCCGTCTTTCACGCTCCTGTGTGCTGAAGGGTCAGTTCAATATCAGTGGCTCTACAACTACGCCGCTCTATTTCTTTTTACTGAACCCTGATATTGGAACAGGTGGTGCTCATGTAAAGACAGACTGGACTGGAAGCCTTTCTGGTGTAAACTTCTACAACTACGCACTTTCTCCGGATGAAACCTATCGTATCTACATGGCTGGTCCTTCCGGCTCATCAGGTGATTTATGGTCGGCAATCCAGTCATTCTTTGGTCAACTTGCACCGACTGCACCTGTCACAAAGTAAAGAATCCTTCTTAGTTTACACATATGAGTCAACTTATAAAGTTTACTCCTTTGTGAATAGTCCCTGGAAATGAATATCTACAGTTTGTAGATTGTGATGGAGGCTCCCCTGAACACCAGCAGTGGCAGTTTCATATTTGGAAATGGACTTATTCCACAGATTCTCCTTGCACTTATTGCGGGTATAGTGGTATTTCTGATTTTTTTCAGTTTCGAGTCACTTGTAAAGACATATTACAAGTACTCAATGTCAAAAACAGTTATTGTGCCAAATACAATTATGAGCAGCCAGTCGATTGTTGTGCGTCAAGATCCTAGCGACCCGAATAGTAAGATGCTCTTACCGTCAGATAATGAATTCACGGGCGTTGAATTTACATACAGCTTCTTCCTCTTTATTGACCCGGCAACCTTTGATACAAGTGGCGGTCTCAAACATGTATTCTATAAGGGATACTCGACGCCGTTCCCGCTGCTGGGTCCGGCCGTATTTGTTCGTTCAGATGAAAATACGCTGCGCATCTTCATGAACTCCTATAAGTCATGGTATAGCTATGTAGATATTCAAAATGTGCCTGTACAAAAGTGGTTCTATGTAGGCATTGTATTCCGTGCGAATACTCTCGAGGTCTATATTAATGGCAATCTGAAGGGCCGTATTCCTATGGAGAAGACGTACCCTTACCAGAATTATCAGAATCTGATCATCTTTGGTCAATCTAAATTTAACAGCAATACGACACTTGGTAATAAGATAGTCAATCTCCAAGGCGTTGAGGAGGATTATATGGTCACAGGTACAATGGCTGGTCAACTCAGCCGTTTCTATCACTACAGATATGCGCTCTCCTTCGCTGAAATTCAGGCCAACGCGAATCAGGGACCTAGTTCTACAGTTGATATGCCGAGCACACAGTCAGCGAGTTCCTATCTGCAGAATGCCATGGTCGATTCCTGGTATACAAGCTAAAGAAATAGACTTTATAAAGACTTTACTAGTGGGATTAAGAATCCCGATATTAAAGCCTCACGAAATAGAAGGTATAATGACTGGAGGCGGTCTATTAGCACTGGTAGCCTATGGCTCCCAAAATGTAATTCTAAGTGGGAATCCGGATATGACCTACTTTTATAAGGTCTTTCGCCGCTATTCTCACTTTTCAATGGAAAGTGTCTCTGCGCAAATGGATGGTCCCGACCAACTCTTTTTTGATCAACCGATAAAGGTTCGTTTCAAGATTCCTCGTGTAGCGGACTTAGTGAGTGATCTCTATTTTAGTTTTCAGTTACCCGATATTTATAGTAAATATATCTCTCCACAAGTACGAAATTATCAGTATGAGTTTCAGTGGTCAAAATACATTGGATGTGCACTTGTTCAAAATGCAGCGGTCTTTATTGGTGGCCAGAAAATCCAAGAGTTTGATGGAACATATCTACTTGCGAGGACACTTGCCGATTCTCCAAAGGATGATTTCAATAAGTGGCAGCGGCTCGTAGGAAACGTAGCCGAACTTGTGGACCCAGCAAATGGAATTTATGCTGGTGGTACAAATCAAACAGGCTATCCGAATGTAGTCATAGACCCTACACGACCCCTTGGCTCCCAATTTAATCGTCCTTCCATCTTTGGACAGACAATTCGTGTTCCACTCCCCTTCTGGTTTACACAGGCTACAGGTTCAGCACTTCCACTCGTTGGACTTCAGTACCATGAATGCGAAGTTCAACTGACGTTAAATCCAATCAATCAACTCTACACAGTGCTGGATGCCTCAGGATTCCGTGTGGCACCTGGAGTTCAGACAACTGCATCTCTAACCAATCTGCGCTCAAATCTTCCGGATTACACAACTGTCGTTGACCTCAGTGGACAACTCAATGCCTTCTTGACAGACATTGGTGCAGATGTACCTGCACTCAATACATGGAGTCTACAGCCGACTATTGAGACTACCTATATTTATCTTCCTGAGCAGGAGCGCAATCTTTTTGCATCCACTCCATTATCCTATCTTCTACATCAAGTTACATGGTATCCCTTTCCAGCTCTCTATACACGTCAAATTCTAAACCTTGAGACTCATAATCCAATTGAACGACTTCTCTTTGTAAATCGTCGCTCAGATACATTACAGTATCGTAATGACTTTTCCAATTGGACAAATTGGTGGAATTATCCTTCAACACCCTATCTGCCTCCACCTGGAGCAGTGCCTCTCTTAACCCAGGCCTTCACATCAGGTGTACTCATTCAATTTGCCCAACTCCAAATTATACAGGCCCTCAGAGTTCTCTGTGATGGCAATGAAATACAGGAGATGAAACCAATTGACTATTTCACAAAGGTCGTCCCTTATAAATATACAAATGGTGACCCTGGTGAAGTGTTGCCAATCTACAGTTTCTGTCTACACAGCCCAGATCACCAACCGTCAGGTTCTCTGAACTCCAGTCGTATTCGTGTCTTCCAAGTCGAGGTCAATCCGTATACATTACCGCCGACTACAACCTATGTATATGACTTAACCATTTATGTGGAGTCCATTAACTTTGTAGAGTTTGCGTCAGGTATGGGTGGACTGAAGTATGCTCTATAAATAGGATGGGACAAGGGGCAAGTCAGTTGTTTGATAATCTTACATATAACCCCGATGTTCGGCGTCAAAAGGCGGCCGACCAAAAAGATGCCGCGAAGACTCGTGATACTTACAGAAATACACTAACACAATTACAGACGGACATTCAAAATGACTCTACAGCAGGGACAATTACACCCGAGGGGGCTACTCTTATGCAGGGCGTTGTAGACACTGGAACGGCATGGCTAACACAGAACCCTACAGCACTTTCGGATTCTATTGATGCGCAGAGTCAAGTTACAATGGATGCGATGACAGCGCAAATTAATGCTGATAAGATACGAATTGTCTTTTTCAATGCGCTAAAACTCTGGAACTATACACTTCTACAACTTCAAAATCAGAATCTAGTCTCAGCAGATAAAGTAGTACAGTTCCAAAAAGTACTTGACCAGAATCAAGTCTGGTATACCAAGAATCTAACTTCGCCACTTACTACGCTTCAAACGCAGATTGGAACAATTGCGACAAGTGCGGGTTCTATTTTGAATGAGCCTGCCGCGATTCAACAGATTCAAGCCGCTGCCGCAACTCAAAAATCAGATGGCAGCAGTCTTAATGACCTTATGTCACAGGCCGCAGCAGCCAAAGCAGAAAAAGAGAAACAGGAGGAATCCCAATTCAGTGGAGACCGTGTCAAGCAGAAAATTTGGGACCAGACCATTTCAGGAATCTTTACAATGCTCTATCTAGTTATTGGTCTATATACAGGCTCACTTGTAGCCAATGATTCACTTGTTCACTCCACGCCCGTTCGTGTTGTTTACTTTATCTATGCAGTTCTCCTATGGTTTCTAGTGCTGCCCTATTATATCTATCGCTCCTATACAAGACATCCGCCTTTTATGGGAGCCTATCTCTTTCCACTCTATCCCTACAATCCTGATGAAGTAAAAAAAGAGTCTTTTTTTGAAGAACTTGTTTGGTACAAGGAGCTTCCATTAATTAAAAAAGCGCAAGAAGACTATGCAGCTGCAGCAGAGGCCGTCATAGCAGCGCAGAAATCCATAGGTTAAACCCGAATGGTGAATATATGGTAGAAATGACTCCTATTCTTGTAAGTGTAGTTACACCGACTTACAATAGAAGGCGATTTATTCCATATCTTATCCGTTGTTATGAAAGTCAAACTCATAAGAAAGAGACTATGGAGTGGATTATTTTGGACGATGGACAAGACAAAGTAGGTGATCTCTTTGCCATTGCAGCCAAGAGAATTCCCAATATTCGGTATATTCCTCTTGATGAGAAACTGACAATTGGTGAAAAGCGCAATCGCTTGAATGATGAAGCGCAAGGTGCAATTATTGTTGCAATGGATGATGATGATTATTATCCACCTGAACGTGTGAGTCATGTTGTTACGCGCTTTGCAAATAATAAGGATGTCCAACTTGCAGGCAGCTCAGAAATCTATATGTACTACTCAGATGTAAAGGAGATTTATAAACTCGGCCCTTATAATCCAAATCACGCTACAAATGGTACAATGGCATGGCGAAAGTCATATGCAGCCACACACCGTTATGATGATACGGTTACACATGCAGAAGAACAGTCTTTTCTTGAAAAGTATAAACATAAGATGATTCAGCTTGATCCTTTTAAAGTTATGCTCGTCATGAGCCATAGTGAAAATACATTCGATAAGAAGAAGATGCGCGAGGATGTTGGTAAGAATCCATTCATTACAAAGACGACTTACAAGATTAAAGACTTCATAAAAGATTCTGAAATGCGCACTTTTTTTGCGAATGCCTAAAGTTACAACCAAAACGCTCTTTAGTTGAATGATACATAACGCCGATGTATTTACAGAATTATATAATCGGCCGTTTGTGAATGGCTGTTCTTCGGAGTCGCCTATGATTGATCAACCATCAAATATACGCGTCTCTCTTCGCGCTCACCAGCGTGCAATTATATATCAAATGAATACTCTTGAAACTTCACTACAAAAAGGACTTGATATTTCTGGTGAAACACTTTTCAGCCGCTATGCAATTCTTGGCGATTCAGTGGGTGTGGGAAAATCTCTTATGGTTCTTGCGCATATTGCAAGTAAGAAAAATAGTCGGCCTCCTGTCTCCTATAGATCTCTAAATAATGAATCAAAACCAAATCTCTACAGTCTAAAAACAACTATTTATACTGATTTATCCAATTCACCTGCACTTCTTGTTGTACCCCATACATTGTTTAGACAATGGGAAGATTATATTACTAAGCAGACGACACTTGAGCCCTTTTATGTAAGAAGTAAGCGGTCTCTTGATTCAAAGACGCTAGTTAAGAAAATGACGGAATCGGATTTTGTAGTTGTAAGCAATACACTATTGGGAAAACTTTTAGAGGAGGTGGGAAATAAAGTCTATTTTTCTCGAATTTATGTAGACGAGGCGGATAGTATTTATGTTCCAAGTACCCATGCTTTTCCTGAAGGAAATTTTATCTGGTTTATTTCAGCAACTTGGCCAAATTTAGTCTTTGAGAATGACAGGGTATGGTTGTCAAATGGGCATGTACAGCGAATAATGCAGCGTCCAGAGTTTGCTACGTATGATCCGTCATTTCAGGCGCAGTTTGCCGAGGCGCTTGTAACAGGACGCGGATACTTTTCTCGCTATACCGCGCGTTCAGGACTCTATCTTCGTGATTATCTACGAAATCATCATCCATTTCGCTCACAAGTTGTACTGCGATGCCGTGATTCGTTTATTCAAGAATCCATTTCACTTCCTCCACTCTTTACACAAACCATTCTTTGCGAACCAACAGTAGCTCAGAGAATTTTGTCGAGTGCAGTTCCTACGAATATACAGAATCTTCTGAATGCAGGTGATATTACTTCAGCACTCACAGCGCTAGGTGTTCCATCTGATTCGCCGATGAATCTCATCCAGGCTGTCACAGAGCACCGTCAGAAGGAACTCAAGCGTCTTGAGCGTCTCTATATCTTCAAATCTGAGGAGGAGTATGCATCACCTCAAGTGAAGGAGCAAGCACTCGCAAATTTACAGAGCAAAATCAATGGTCTCAAAGAGCAGATTGAGAGTATCAAGCAGCGCATTGAGAATTATAAGAAGGAGATTTGTGCAATCTGTTTTGATGAACCGAATGATGCTGTGCTTACACCCTGTTGCTCGCGCATCTTCTGTGGTGGTTGTATTTTGATGAGCCTGAGCCGTATTCAGGGCTGCCCTATGTGTAGATCACCGATACAAGTGGCTGCTCTACAGGGTGTTTCAGAGAAAGTTGCCGCACCGCGGGCTGTAGCAGCAGCGGCACCCACTCCGCCCAAGAAGATTGATGCGCTACTGAATCTAATTCGTTCTCACCCTACCGACCGATTTCTTGTGTTCAGTCGCTATGAAAATCCGTTTAGGATGATGCAGGAGACACTGGAGGCGGAGAGGATTACAGTCGAGACTGTGAAGGGAAACAAGGATGTCATCAATAGTGTCCTGCACAAGTTTGACAGTGGAGAATCACGAGTCCTATTACTGAACTCGAATCACGCAGGGGCCGGTCTGAATATCACATCGGCGACCTATGTGGTGTTATGGCATGCTATGACAACGGAGGAGGAGAAGCAGATTCTGGGACGGGCGTACAGAATGGGACGGACTGCTCCGTTGAATTTTGTGAAGCTCGTGCATCCTGACGAAGTACGGAGCTGAAAGCTCCTTACCAGTCCCGCTTGCGGGTGAGGTTCGAAATTAAAAATTTCTCACCAGTTCCCTGCTTCGCAGGGAAGTACGGAGCTGAAAGTTTCTCCACTTAAGAATAAAATCACCCATATAGTAATGCGTGTTGCCATTTGTCTTTTCGGTCAACCACGAAACTATAAAAAAGGTTATGAAGTACTCACACAGTTTCTTACGCAGCAAAAAGATGTTACTGCAGATTTTTTCTATCATGCCTGGACCTTAGAGCCTGGTCGTATCTATCCAACCTCTCCTTACAGAAATATTAGTATAAGTAATCTAATTTATAATAAAAATACAATTGCGGAACTAAATCAACTCTATAAACCTATAGCCCATCACTACGAAACACAGAAAACAGATTTTACTCCTCAACGATTTGAAACAACCCTTGCTTACAAAAATACAGTGAGTCCAAAGAAAAAAGAAAATATAAATAATGTTCTATCACAAATGTATTCAAGATCGGCTGTTCGTAATCTACTCAATCAGCACATACTTTCGACAAACACATTCTATAATACAGTTATTATAACTCGTTTTGATTATGGAGGCACACTTAATTTTAAACTCAGTAATCTAGACCTCTCCTATACGTATGTAGCAGGAAAAAACTATCCTCAACGATGTATTTTACCTGATACATTTATTATGGCTCCTCAGGCCATTTTTCTTGATTGGTTTGCAATCTATGAAAATATGGACCGTGTATTAAATACATCCGATGTGTATGCGCGTGCCAAGAAATATGGTGAACTAATTGAAATAAATGGAGAAGAGATTATTCTGGCTCATTATCTATTTTACAATGCGGGCCTTGAGCGAGTTAAGTATTCACCCCTTATACAAATCGGACTCTAAACAGGCCGCCCCTGAAGAAGCGTATCTGCAGTCGCCATATTAAATCGTAAATTATTCAAGCGTCGCTTTCTGTCAATCTTGAGACCTTCTCCTAGAAGTAACTCCAGATCGGCCCCCATAGAACTTAGCCGAATCGGCAGATCGCGGGAATCTGAAAGTTCACACAACAGTTTCCAGGCATTAAACATTCCAGACTGTCGTGTCAGAACAGAGGTATAGCGCATACCAGCCGCTTCAGGCACAACAGCATCTACTGCAGCAGGATAGCGCTCAGTTAAGTGAAGTCCTAAGTTTTTCAACTTAAGTGCATGAGAAAACGGCAGTAGATTCCAGCACTGATAGAAGAAAGCCCAATAATCCGCACGGTCCGATTCTGCAAGTGAATCAAAGAGTTCCACATACGTCTTCCAGAGTTCAGCACGATCGCGCCCCGTGGCAGAGAGTCGCTCAGGTAGATTCTCTGCTGCTACGAGCCCTGCAAGATTTCCTTCGTTATTCTCAATATCAAGTTCAATCCAACTGTGCCACGGATTCCAGAGACACCACCATGCAATCGGCAAAACACCTTCAGGATAATCACTCAATTCTGTCTCCTCTTCAAGACCAGCAACATAACGCTTGAGCGCACGAAGATCCCCTGATAATTCACTGCCTTTTTCCCAACTCGGTGGCAGTGAACACTGAAGCCACTTCTCAACAATTCCACGCGGTGCAGGACCCACTTCAAAAGTCGTGCAGAGTTTTGAGATTTGTAGAAGTGACCGGTTTTCAAGACTATTGCTAATCAAAATCAACGGATTTCCAGGATTCGCCTGTGTCCATCCGCGTAGATAGGTGGTCAGTTCGGATAAACCACCCTTTTCTCCAGAACTCAGACCATCGATTTCATCGAGCAGAACACCAATACCCCCCTTCTTTCCCGTGCTCATCTGCTCAAGTACACCTCCTTGACAAAGTAGCGGTAGAATTGTTTTACGAAAGGACGTTCCCGATCGCGTATGACTTGCATTAAATTCAACGACTTTGAGTCCATTTGCATGAAAAAGGCGATAGGTCAAGGTTGTTTTTCCCACACCAGGGGCTCCATAGAGCAGTGCGGCCGCAGTAGGGCGTTTCTCAATCCAGGCATGAAGCTTTGCTTCTAGGTCGGGATGTAGACATATATCTTTTGTCTGCATTCTAGACTATCTCTAGAGTTCCTCTTAGACCGTTTTAAAACGCAGGAAAAGGCGGCTTGATATTTGCCGATGAAACACCGTCATATACGCCCTCCCATGTTAGTCCTGATGCCATTAATAATGGCTGGTAGAGGGTGGCTGTGTTAGTCTGGGTCAAGGGAAGATAGTTTCCAGGATGACTCGTATCCACAGCACTTGAGTCAGTGAAGCGAGGGAACTTGCTCACACCCATTGCGTCTACACAATAGTAATTTGCATCCACTTGCTTCAAACTGAGGAAATCCGGACAATAGTTAATCTGCGGAGGCCAACTCTGTGTTGTGGATGTAGCGCCAAAGAAGCTCGTATTTAGACGAAGTCCGCTAAACCAGCGGAGCCCAAAGAAAATCAGGGTTGCAAGTGCCGCAAGTAAGAAGCCTGCACCTGCATAGAATTTACCTGACTGCAAGAAATAATAGGGAACGCCCATACCTAGGAGCGCAGCGACAAGAATGTAAAGTATAAGAGAGAAATCAATTCCGAGATCCATCTATCCTATTTTTCACAGTGGATAAAAAAATAGCCTTGTGAAAAAGTCACATCGTTTACCGGCCATACGGGACAACCGGCGCAGACGGGCCACTGCCCTCGAAGCCGAGCTCGATGTAGCCCGTCAGGAAGTCCTGTACACCGTTCGTGACGGTGCCCGTAAAACCCGCCTGCTGGTAGGTGTTGACACCGGCAACACCATTTGTGGAGAGAGACTCGCCAAGTGACTCAGAGGCATTGTTCAGGTTGACAACGAGCTGCACCTTGCGGAACGTGCGGCCAGCGGAGACAACCGTCTTACCCATGTCCTTCAGGAGACCCGCGCCAGGGCCGTTGATGGAGGAGAGGTACGGGTTGCCAACACGCGTGTACGGGCCGCTGGCACCGTTCACCTGCTGCGCACCGACAAGACCCCAGTACGCCTGCTGGACGGTGGCCGTACCAGGCACGTTGAAGCCGCCCTGCTGGAAAGAGCCACCCGCACCGCTGCCGAAGTTGATGGCATAGACGATGCCCTGGAGGGAAGATACAGGCATGAAGTAGCCGAGGTCGTTATTGTTCTGCTTAGGACCAGTCAGAAGGGAAGTCATTTTATATTAGACCATTAGAAAAAAAAAGAGGCCGGAAGAAAATTCACAATGGAGTTTTAAAAGCGCCGTGTGAAAATCTATTTATCCGCGCCCGTACGGTACAACCGGGGCCGGCGTACCCGTACCTTCGAAACCGAACTCGATGTAGCCGGTGAGGAAATCCTGGACCGGTGTTGCACCCGTTAGCTGGTACGGGTCCTGGCCCGCAACACCGTTTGTGGAGAGTGACTCATTCTTAGTCTCTGAGAGATTTGGCAGGTTGGCAACTAACTGAATCTTGCGGAAGGTACGGCCCGCTGATACGACTGTCTTACCAAGGTCCTTCAGGATACCCTGGCCAGGGTTATTGATGGAGGAGAGGTACGGGTTGCCGTTGGCACTTTGGTAAGGATTGCTCGCATTTGACGCAGCATTAGGGTACTGCGCAAACCACGCAACCTGGGGCGTAGCCGTAAAGTTGGACGGCTGGAATGAGCCACCCGAACCGCTGCCGTAGGTGATGGTGTAGATCTGACCCATCAGAGAAGAGACGGGCATAAAGTAGCCAGTAGCAACCATGTTCTGCTTAACACCACTATTTCCAGTTCCGTAGCGTCCAGGCATTGTATATTTGTTAAATAGAAAAAAAACTACCAGTAGAAGAATGTATGCCCATGGACGAAATGAGGGAAATCCTCCTGATTTTGAATTACCCTTAACAACATACAACCGCAGTGGGCAAAATGGGCGTGTCAACATCGACCCGAAGAGTTCTGCCGGTGGCTCGGCGCCCTCCGAGTTTCCTGGATATAAATATCAAACAACGAGTGAACCCAATTTTGAGACAGATATGCTCCGTGGTAATTGGGAAACAAGCCCTCTGAGCCAAGTATTCTTTTCTGCAAATAATTTAAAAGTTATTCAAAATGGAATACGGCGCGATGTGTTTAATCGGAGTCAACCAAAGGGATATGTTATTGATGATCAATCCGTAGATGAATTAAAAATGATTATGCGAGGAATCTATTATCAGTATAGTCGCAACTTATCCACAGATATTGCGGGACAGATTGCCGACCTAAATCAAAAAGTACTTGATTGGTCTGTTCCTCATATTCTTAGCGCAGTGGACCATTATGTATATTATATTGACGACATCAGTCATCTTCCGGTTCCTTTAGCACAGCCACCTAATCTGAGCCGTGCGGGAACTCGCACTTTGCCATTAGGTCAGTTCATGTAAGCCTTACTTCTTCTTCTTAATAACGACCATCTTCTTCTCTGAACCACGGGCCACCTTGTGCTTCTGCCAGCTTTGTTCAAAAGCCTGCAGATCCTCAAGCCAAAGTTCAGATGCCGTTGTCGCCTCGAGCTTGTTGAGTAACTCTTGAGCCCGTGCAACTGCATCCTCCTGCTCCTTTACTGCCGATGCCTTCACACGGTCCATCCGCATTCGCAAGAGATACTCATATGCATCTACAGAATCGGGAGTCTCAGGTGCGGAGAGTGGTGGAAGTTCATGATCCTGCATTGCTGCTACAATTTCCTGGTCAGTTGCCCGACGGAGTTCCATAGTATCCTCAAGGACAGCACGCAGGAATCGCGCCTTTGCATCGGATTCACGAACCTCTGCAGCCAGACGCTCCATTTCCTTGTGACGGCGCGTCTCATAGGCTCCGAGCCTTGGATCAAAGTACGCCTCCAGAAGATCACCAATTGTTGTGTAGCGACAGATCTGGAGAGAACTGTCAAAGCAGACCATATTAGATGTCTTCCAACTGCTTGACAACTTGAAGCGCTTCTCAAACTCATCACTGTCCGCCTTGGCATCCTCATAGTAATCAGCATCCAGATAGAGTACGAACTTCACCTCTACGTCATTGTAGAGGTCATCAAAACTCTTGAGAACCTGCTTTGCCGTGCCCCCCTCCTTGGGCTCAGCGGTCAGCATCTCATCAAGGAATACCTTGTAGTCCTTCGTCCATACACCTACAGGCAGTTCATCAATTGTCACTGTACGCTTTGCATCATCAAATGTATAGAGACCTCGAGTCACATAAGTTGCATCGGCTGTCTTTGCAACAGCGCCACGGAAGCCGAACCACCACGGCTTCAGTTCAAGTCCCTCAAGAGTCTCGCGCGTTCCAGCCAGACGCTCGCGCATGAGCGCAATCACCTCGTCGGGATTATGCGGGGGAATGTCCGTGCTGAATCCAGTGCCAATCCCTACACAGCCGTTAATTGCCAGTAGCGGAACGACCGGTAGATACGCCTCAGGCTCCACAATGAGACCATCATCATCAATGTGATTGAGAATTGCCTGATCCTCCTTACGAAAGAGCGTCTCCATAATCGGCTCCATATGCGTATGGATATACCTGGCAGAGGCTGCGTCCTTGCCACCCATGAGTCGAGAACCAAACTGTCCTACAGGCGTCAGCAGATTGATATTGTTTGAACCGACGAAAGTCTGCGCCATACCTACAATTGTCGAGGTCAGAGAGGCCTCACCGTGATGGTAGGCGGCATGCTCTGAAACATAACCCGCAAGTTGTGCAACACGCACCTCCGCCTTGAGGCCACGCTTGAAACAGCCAAAGAGAATCTTACGCTGCGACGGCTTCAGGCCATCCATCAGATGCGGCAACGAACGGATATTGTCTGCATTACTAAAGTGAATCAACTCGTCATTGATAAACTTCGTATAAGGAATCTGTACACCTCCAGTAATCTGGAGAACGCGCTTAGGGTCATAGGTTGCCAGCCAGCGCTTGCGGTCATCTGCACGCTTCTTACTAAAGGCGAGCGAGAAGGAGTCATCGGATTCCTGGTCCCAGGTGTACCTAATCTCGTGAAGATTCTCGAACCACTCACGGGCCTCGGCTGGCGTACTCGTGCCCAGTCCCTTGTAATACTTCAGTGTCCAGCCCTTGAGGCTGGCATCACCTTGACTCTCCTTCCAGGAGTCGAACTCCGTCTGATTGTAGAAGGAGCGCACGTCTCCACGCTTGCTCGCCTTGAGCAGCGGAGTTGCAAGAGAGCAGATGAATCCGAGCTTCATGAGCTCCTGCCACTCCGTGTGAAACAGATTCATAAGCAGTCCCTTGATATGGGAACCGTCATCATCCTGGTCGGCCATCACCATAACGCGACCATAACGGAGTTCCTTCATACTCGTGTACTTTTTGCCTTGCTCCAGGCCAAGAATCTTCTTAATTGAAGTGAGTTCCTCATTCTTATTGAACTTGTCCATGGAAATGTCCTTGACATTCAGCATCTTGCCCTTGAGAGGAAAGACGCCCCACTTCTCGCGGCCCACCACCTTGAGGCCCGTGATTGCACTCGTGGCGGCTGAATCTCCCTCTGTCAGAATCAGTGTACACTCAACGGACTTATTTGTGCCGGCCCAGAGAGCATCCTCCAACTTCGGCAGACCGCGGAGTGTACGCTTCTTAGCTCCATCGGTCTTCTTGGCATCACGAGCCAACTTGGCATCGAGAATAGCCTGCGCCTCATCAAGAACACCAGCCTTTACGAGTCCGTCAGTCAGCTTGCCACCATAGGTAGGCGTGCTGCCAAACTTGCTTGCAGGCGTAGTGAGGGTCTCCTTAGTCTGCGAATCAAAGGAGGGATTCACAATAGTTGCGTTGACAAAGAGTGTCACCGCATCCTTGAGCTGTGCAGGCTTGATGTCAAGCTTGCGCTTCTTGGCTGCGAGTTCGCAGATGTCGCCCAATAGGTGCCGCTGAACGGAGTCCACGTGCTTTCCACCCTTTCGAGTATTAATTCCATTTGCAAAACTAATGTGGCGATCCTCAGGCGTTCCCTGGTCTTCACTAAAGAGGGTACGCGTAATCACGGCCGCGACCTCCCAACGGGAGCCACAGCGCTCATAGGCGACCGATGCATTGTCCCGTAGGAAGAGACGAACAAACTTCTCAAAGGTGTTCGTATCCAAGACGGTGCCATTGTAGGCCACCTTTACATCCTTACCCGCCATGGCAGCGACCTCAATTGCGCGAGTTTGAAGAACTGTCTTCATATCGTCGATAATATCAGTGCCACCCACTTCGCTAATACCATGGAAACGAGCTAGGTCAGGACAGAAGCTTACATTCACAAAGCCTTTGGTCGCCTTTGCCTTCTTAATTGAAGCCTTCTCACAGACACTCATATTCTTACGCCAACTCTGCGTATACGTTGACTCATAAGCAGGGCTCCGTGTGCTGACAGTGAACTTGGTGCTGAAGATATTCGCCAACTTCGCACCATAGCCGTTCTTGCCACCAACAATCTTCTCCTCCTCCTTGTTGTAGTTCCCTGAAGTCAACAGGTGACCAAAGATGAGTTCGGGAGCATAGACCTTCTCAGTAGCATGCATCTCAATAGGAATGCCATCACCATCGTTTTCAACTGACACCGTGAAGACACCTTCAACAAGTCCACACGTGATGTCAATGCGCTTGATGGGAGTCTTGCCCTTCTCCGTTGTACTGCGCACAAGAGCATCTCGCGCATTCACTACGACCTCGTCGAAAATCTTATAGAGACCAGGATTGAAGCGCAAGGTCCGATGTACCATCTTCTTTGATGGCTCATCATAGACCCAACGAGTCTCATCAACTGTCTCTGTGCTTCCGATATACGTATCAGGAAGCTCAAGGATGTGCTCACGATGAGTGTGCTTCTTATATTGGTCGGCCATGGTTCAATGATACTTCTACTAAAGTATGAATACCCACCCTTAGGCTTTCAAATTTGTGTGGCGGCGGCTTTTTATCTAGGCTAAGTAGATGGGAAAGAACCGCAAACAGAGAGGCGGCCAAGTCTCCGCAGGTGCACCTCTACAGTATTTTGACCCGAAGTACCAACAACCGTCAGCTCCTGCTGGACAAAATGTAGGAAATCCGACCTCCGAACTTGTAGTGCGTCCGGGTCTATTACAGCAATCTGGTGGCTTTTACCCAAGTGTGATGGGTGGAGTGGTTCAGAATGCTGGTCTTCTCTTTCCCGTGGCCGCTCGTCAGGGTATGAGTCTCTTTTCCAAATATAAGAAGGGCAGGAAGACACAGAAAGGCCGCAAGGCGCGTAAAACACGCAAAGCGCGTAAGCAGACACGGAAAGCGTAAATTTGAACTGCCACCGCGGCAAACTGAAATGTAATACGCATGGAATTAGCGCAACGCGCCACTACGATTCGACGAATTGCTGAAGAGGGACTCTTATATGATGAAGTCCTGAGAAAGAAGCAACAGAATGCTTGGAGGTCTTGGGCAATTTATACAGGAAGTGGTGTAGTTCTTGCACTGACACTTCTCTCATCCATGTATCTTACACATGATACAATTCGTAGTTCACTCATTAATGCATATGCCCGTTCCGAAAAGACACAAGATGTTATCACATCTTCTTTCTTCTCACTCTCAAGCCTTGGTCTCATTCCACAGCCAATTGACCAGCCCTTTCTACCCGAGCCCATTGCTCTAAAGACACTTGAACTCCAAGATGCATATAGTAAAACAGTAAGTACACAAGCAAATACAACTGGTCTACAAGTGGATCTCCAACGACTTGAAGTTCTACAAGCATCTGTTCAACAGTTGCTTTCTATAGCCGAGCAGTCAGCCAAACTAGCGGCACAGCATCTCTCTCTTCACTCCATTCACACACTTCTGCCACCTATTGCTGCCGCCGCATCTGCAAATGCCTCCGCCCTCTACAAAAAGTCATGTACAGTCTCCTTTGGTTGGAAGCCCTGTATACAAAAAGCCATTGACTATGAAGAGGCACTCAATGTATCTCAACGACTTGAGTCACAGGTGCATCGGCTCAATACAACGGAGGGCACACTTGAAGTGCTCTATGAACGAGGCATCCTTCCAGCCCATCGGCAACTAATGGCCAATAAAGCATGGGTAGAAGACTGGTATCTTCAGAATCTTACAAATGAAATTCCATACGATACACTCAGCATTGAGTATCTTGAATCCATTCATAGTTTCATGAAGCGTGCAATAAATGGGCACATAATTGGAACTGAACTCGATACTCCGTTGTCCCGTGAATCACAAACATATATTACATCACAACTCTTTCATCAATATCTTCTACTTATCAAGACACTGATTACAATGAACGCCGACGGGAAGCGTCTTATCCTTGATAGTTATCAGCATATTCATGATCAGGACGCAAGAAATTCTCAGTACACGCGTGCAAAAATGCAAGTAGACTCTGATTTGGCAGCGTGTGAATTCCAGCCAACACTCTTATGTCAGATGCTGCGTGAAAAGAAAAGTCAAGTGATTACCTGGGTTCATAATATTGAGCGATTTCAACTTCCTCTTCCAGCAAACTTTCTTAAGGATGCGTATCAGGCACTTCTTACAAGTGAAATTACAAACATTATTACGATTCGGGACTTCAGACGATTCCAGCGTATCCATGAATTCAAGAAAAATCCCAGTGCGGCCTTCTTGATTCTCACCTCCGCCATTGGTATTGCGGCCTTCATTGTTGCAAAACTCCTTCTATTTGATCTTCCATATACCTACATTCGTCTGCTCATTCTACCTGCCGAATATATGACTGAGCGCATTCAGTATTCTATTGATACTCTCCGTGAAAAGCGACTCCAACTTACGTTGGAAACCGGGGAACAGTCCCTACATCTTCTGGACGCAGTTACAAGCGCGGAAAATATACGCACTACGCCTAAAGCTGAGGCGGCTCCATTGAATAGAATTGAGAATGTCGCTAGTAGCACGGCAAAATCAGAACGGAAATCTCTTCGAAATCAAAACCGTTCAGAGCGGAGCCTTCAGGACACTGATTGAAGCACTAAAGGAGATTCTTACAGAGGCAAATCTCGAGTTTGACAGCCAGGGCGTTAAGGTGATTTCAGTCGACGAGACTCACACGGTGCTTGTCTATCTCCGTCTTCACAGCGATCGTTTTGAGACATATTTTTGCCCGGCAAAGTATGTTCTCGGCGTGAACATGATTTACCTGTTCAAGCTGATAAAGACAATGGGTAATAATGATAGTCTGACTCTCTATCTGCCTGCGGCCAACCCGAACAAGCTCGGCATCCGTATGGAGAACTCTGACCAGGCGCGCACGACGAACTATTTTCTAAAGCTCTTCGATACGGATGTAGAGGACATCCAGATTCCGAGCCTGAACTTTACGAGTATCATCCACATGCCTTCTACGGACATCCAGAAGATTTGCCGTGATATGAATGCACTCGGCGAGAAGCTCGATGTGGAGATTACATCCTCTGGCTCTGACCTCACCTTCAAGTGTGTCGGTGACTTCGCCGAGCAAGAGACAGTGATTACGGAAAACAATAGCACGATGAAGGTACAGAAGACTGCGGGCTCTAGTGAAATTGTTCAGGGTATTTTCCAGTTGAAGCACCTAGTGCTCTTTACAAAGTGCACGAGCCTCTGCCCGAGTATTGAATTGTATCTGAAGAATGACTATCCTCTCATCCTGCGCTACACAGTAGCGAATCTGGGTGAGGTGAAGTTGGTCTTGGCACCGATGAAGAATAAACAGTCGTAAATGTAAAAAAAATTAATAGTGAAGACAACACACAAAAAATGTATCCGCAATCAATCCACCAATGGAAAAAAGATAGAGTATTTTTTCTTCATTTGTCAGCGGGCCTGCCTGGTTTTTCCGATAAAAATAGACAATCAGCCATAAGAAAAAAGGAATTGCAAGTATATCTCCAAGGTGTGGAAGGCTCATTCTATTAAGTCTTTCAAGAATACTCCTCAAGAAATCCATCCCAACCATTTACAGCAATCGCTCGAATCCTAATAAAGGTCCAGAAGAAGGTAGTGCCCGAATGATCTGATACAATCTTTTCACAAACACGAGCCAGCGGAGGATACCCCTCTAGCCCTACTAACTTCTTAAAATCAGAATCGCTCAAATTCTTCATAATCTTCCACGATCCACGCGTTGATTCCATGGCCCGATACGCATCCTCAAGATACCCGCGATCACCCTCATTCTTTACGAAACTGAAATTGCCCGACATGTTGTTTATGATAGTACTACAATCAAAAACAAACGGCCCGCGTTTCAAATTTTTTAATCCTCACATCTTCTTCTCCACATGTGGCATATAACGGACCTCTGCGATGCTCACGCGCTTATCTAAGACCGCAAGCCCATTCTGTGAACTGAATCGCGCAGCATCTTTATTCCAGAGTTTAATCACATGAAAGCCCTTCTTCGGACTTATCGTAATTCCCTGAATAGAATCCTCCTTTTCTGTGGCAGAGCCGAGCATGCAAGCAATTGTATAGCGATGAAATATATCAATTGAGTCCGCCGCTCCTACGCAGAGACTATAACTGCCTCCTTTAATATTCTGATGATTCTCCCATAGAGGTGGAATTGATGCACGCATCCAAAAGAACATGCCTCGTGACCACTTTGTATCATCGAGTACATTAATGAGTGCAAGATACTCTGACCAAGTACTCACAGTCGCAAGATTCTTAAATGTATCAATCGACCACTTTTTCTCAGCAGGCGAATGGAAATATAATGTCCATGGGCCTGTAGGAATTGTTCCTGATATGTCCATACTTCAATATAGTATGGTATTTACTTTAACCCAAATCAATTTTACGAACGACACAAGTAGTTTTCTAGGATTCCCTTCTCTTTTAGTTCGTCAAATTGTTTGAGTATATGGCTTACAAACTCACGTTTGCATTTATAACTTCCTGTAAACTGTTCTTCATAGTCATATTGGTCCCTATCCATGTGGGGGCCTAGTGAATAGACATTTCCAGGACCATGTGATTTCCAGGTTCCTGGAAGATCTTTGTAGTCCCAGTGGTAGATTTTCTTGCCTTCGCAGAATTTATAGTAGAGGAAGACTACGCTCTTTTCCATCTACAAAGTCTACTGATTAATGTTTAATCCACTGCCTCCATATCAAGTTCCTCGTAAGTTACAGGAGGCGCGACAGTTGACTCAACGATAGGCACAGCTGCAGGAACAACGGGTGCAGGAAGTCTCTGAAGGCGAACCGTCACCTCATTAAGAGAGTTCCATCGTTCCTTTTCGCTAAATGTGTCAGACCAGATATTAAACTCAAGTTCCTCACCTTCAGGAGTAGTTACTCGAAGAATAAAATCCATGTTTGTGTCAAGATGAATTCCATTTATAAGTGACCAGACACCCATCCAAACTCCAAGGCTCGGAGCATACTGCTCACCTTTCCAGTAGGTTGTATCAAAAAAGGAAGTAAGATTATACAGACAAATGTGACCGTGATAGAGTTCGGCAGTGACAAAAGAGAGAGTACGTGCTGGCCTGGTAGAATCGAGGATAATCGTATTGGTGTCCTTATTATAGATGCAGACGACCTTGGATGAACCGGGTTTCCTATTCTCATAATTCTGCTCGTATACGGGAGTATTCGAGCCGTGGAAAAAAACATAGTTTTCTGCGCACATACTATTTACAAGAAAACGAGTAGTCTTTGAAGTTTGCTGGTAAGTAAAACTTGATGTCTTGACAACCCAGGCATAGACCGTAAAGAAGAGTTGTGTCCAGTTAATGGCCTGAAGGCTTTGCAGCATTTTCTAAATTCTTAACTGCCGCGATAGTTTAGGTGGTTTTTCTGCAACCAATCGTGCTTATTGAAGTTGAGAGTGGAACATTTGTGACCGATGCGGGTAATGTGGGGGGCGGAGCCGTTGGTGTACATGCGGGCGGTGTGGGCTGACAGCTGGGCTGAGCATCCTCGCAAGAATCAGCCTGTTGTTGTGCTGTAGCCGCAGCAACAATTGTAGACCCTGAAAGCCAGATAAGGAAAAGTCCAAGGAGAATAAAGAGAAACGGTATACTGAGCAAAATCCATGCAGCGGCATCGCCCACTGACTGACAGATAAAATTTAGACCAAGCACGCAAAAAAATCCTCCAAGTGCGTGAAACGGGATGTATCTGTATTTCCCTTTTGCTAAATCAATGAGTACAATTGCAGTAAAAAGAGCGGCAGTTGTAATTGCTGCGGGACAGAATGTCATTCTACTAGATTAGGCGATTTTTACAAGCTTCTTATTTACATCATCATACTCTGCAAAGGGCTCATCCTCGGGAGCATCATCGATGATACGATACACCTTATTGTGCTGATCCTTGTAGTAAGTCTTTCCCTTCCATACAAACTCAGCGAGTTCAAGCTCCTCCTCCTCAGCTTCCTCGACCTCCTCCTCCATCTCAACTTCCTCCTCCTCAACCTCCATATCGGCTTCTTCATCATCTGAATCAACCCCTCCCTGCGCAGCAACAACCTCACCATAGGCAACTTCATCATCGACCTCCTCTTCTACTTTTGCAAGTCCAGCTGCCTCCAGAATACGAGCACGAGCAAGACTATCAAGTACAGTCATCGGCTTCTCCTCAAGCACAACCGTGTGCTGTCGCTGAATTGTCGGAACAATTACACTATTTGCAGACGCGGGACTGAGGATGGGTGAAGGCATGCTCTCACGCTTCATAAGCAGACCTTCTAGACCACCTGAACGAATCTGCGGGGCCGGCGTTTCAAATACACTTGTTGGGGCACCTCGTGCCTCAAGAGCTGCAATCCTCGCCTCCAACTTCTTAATTACTTCAGTTGAATCCTGCGACTTGAGAAGATAGTGCATCTGCCTCTCTGCCGTATTCAACTTCTCATTCAGTTCTGTGCGGAGCTGGCTAAATACGGTAGTAATGAGTTCCATGGATATTCTTTGTGCTGAAATCAAGGCCACGCCACAAAATCAAATTTTTGACCCACTCAGTTTGCCATGATTCCATTTCCACGAATATTAATCGTCATACACGCATCAAGAGTAGATTCGCGGTCCTTCAGAGGCTTTGTACGCTTCAGACGAAGACCTTCCTCCGCCTTTGAAATACGCTCAGTCATAATACCATTTGGTGTATTACGAATATTCGTATCATAAAAATCAATCGGCTTCGTATCCATAGTACCTAAGATGCTCACTACAGGAGGCATCTGAATATCAATTCGAACAGAACAGTTCCGTAGAGTATTGCGAAACTGTTCAATGCTCATGGGTCCTCCAAACTTTTTCAGCGACTCACGAGGGGGTGCAGGATAAATACGACCCTGATACCATTCAGAATAGAGACGATGAAGAAGTGCCATCCGTTCCCAGCGAACATGGGGATCAAGTGTCTCATTTAGGAGGAAAGATACTGCACACTCGGGACAACAAAAGTTGCCGTAGATCTTATAGGTGCCCTTCTCCTCACGCTCGGGAATCACAATTGGCTGGCTCGTAAAACACTCTGTGCACCAAAAACAGGCAATATCAACTTTCTCAGGCAGCAACTTGGCTTCAGATGAATCCCTGTAAGCAACCATAAGATTGCAGCGATAAAACGGCTGTAAAGGCTTTGTATCATCATCTTCGCCATCAATCTTTTTGGAAAGATGTTGGGGATTTCCAAGTGGATCTGCAATTGGCATGGGCTTTCCAGATGTCTTTGGAGTTGGAAAGGGAAGCATAGCATCAATCTCAAAGGGGGCGCGGTTGGCGGCGAATAGATCACCTTCCATCATGTCGTAGGGCTCTGGGTGCTTAGGGGGATTCGGATCATATTGAAAAGTAGAATCACTGAAATTTACTTCATTGCTGTGAATGTGAAGATGTGCAATCAGACTGCGACGCGGCTCAACAGGCTGGAAATTTCCTTCGATTCCATCGGGTGTGACAAGGGCCACAACCTGGACCTCCTTCTTTGACTTCTTCTTGGTCTTTGTGATCGGAAGGGGGTCGGGTGCAGTGACAGGAGCAGCAGCAACAGGAATAGGAGCAGGAGCAACAGGAACAGGAGCAGGTTCAACAAGAGTCTTCTTACGCGGCGGCATTTCTAAATTTTTTACGCGTTCGGACCTTTAGGCTTGTTTGACAATCTGGGCTTAGAGAAAGTCAACGAAATCATTTCAATGGCATCCATTCCGTACGATGCGCTTTTCAATGAAATGATTCAATCTCCTGAAAAGATGCGGCACTGTCTTTTTGTTGGCCCTCCTGGTTCAGGAAAAACAAGTGCTGCACAGGAATTCTGTCGTCGCTGGATTGGACCCTCGTCGACTTGGATTGGTCGTGTACTTTTTTTGAATGCATCGGATGAAAGAAGCCTTGAGGCAGTGCGTACAAAGGTCTACCCTTTTGTTCGCTCGACCCTTACAACTATTTTCCAATTTGAATCCAAGTCGGATGCAAAGGTGATTGTATTTGATGAAGCTGAGACCCTCACTGAGCAAGCTCAACTTTCACTTCGTCCTCTGCTCAATATGGCCGCAAACAAAGTCTGTCTCCTCTTTCTCTGTAACAGCAGCAGTCGCCTTCATGTATCACTCATTAATCGTTTCTGTATTCTTCCTTTTTATCCTCCGCCCCCCACAGTCTATCTACAGCGCGTCCGAAAAATCATTGGAAATCAAGCAATTGATATTTCTCCCATTGATGCCCTCTATACACGATCCGATTTGCGCTCTTTTCTTTTTCACCCTACGCGCGGCTCCATCCATACAAAGTTCATCTTCAAGTTGCTCCATGCTCCTCTCCATGAAATTCAGTCAATCCTTGAACGCGAAGCCAAGAATACTTTTCTTAAAGAAATTGCAGGTCTCATATTTTTCACATTTCTCAGCCTAGGAATTGCCTCAAGCACCGATCTTGTAAAGATTATCTTAATCGGCAATGCAGATGTTCTTCGTGTTATGCCAGAAAGCCAGTGGTTTCAAATGCTCGCCGATTGGATTATTGAAATGCGTCAAAAATTTGATTCTTGCATTTAAACCCCCTTATAGGAAAATGGATCGTACAAACCTAAAAATCAGCCCGTATCGCATTTCCACCATGGTTATTACGGGAAACTTTGGAACTCCTATCAATCTACAGAGTCTATTCCAACAATTGCCTTCCCTACTCATTCCAATCGGTTATCCTGGAGTTGGCATTCTCAAGATGGAGCACCGTGAATCGGTTGTAGGTGCATCCGCCCGTGATGTTCTCACCCATCGTCGTGTTGCTTCCAAGACTTTCTTTAATCAGTCAACTCTAGTGATTCGCCAGCCGTATGGCGACGGTTGGAAAGAAGCAAATCTGAAGATGTTTGCAAATGGTGGGTTTCAAATGACAGGAATTCCAACGGAGTCCTTTGCGCGGGCCACAATTGAATGGCTACTTGCACATTTGATGGCCCATCTGAAGACGCCCGTTTGGACGGCTCAGGCGACCCTGAAAGAGTGTAATATTCAGCTGCTTAACAGTGACTACAGTGTAAATGCAACGATTCTGAGAAATAAGCTCCATAAGCTACTTACACAGAATTATCGGCTGTTTAGTACTTATGAATCAACGATTTATCAGGGCGTAAATACTAAGTATTATTACAATGAATCACGCAAGCCTGGGCTTGCCCCTGGAATTTGCCATTGTACAGAGCGCTGCTCAGGTCAAGGTACGGGTAAGGAGAATGGACAATGTAAGAAGATTACAATCAGCGCGTTTCAGACGGGAAGTATTATCATTACGGGAGCTCGTTTTCTAAAACAGATTGATGAGGCCTATGACTATTTCAATCAGATTTTGAGTGAGAACTGCGCAGAAATCCTCCAGCCTATTCCCGTTGCGTAAAAAATGAATCTTCTGTTTCCTTTTTAACTACAGATTTCAACTCCGGATGTCAGCCCCTACTGCGTCCTCTACTACACCCGCTGCCCCTGCTGCGCCTCCCTCCACGGAGGTACTTCCGTCCGTTGCCGTGCTCCAGCACGCCGCTCGTCTGGCCATCCAACAGGACAAGCCGATTCTTCTGGATTACTATGTTGAAACTGCGACTGGCAAGGCCTTTATGGGCGAGGACCAGGAGACCAAGGAGCGCATGCTCGTCAAGTCAGCGGAAGAGTTTACCAGTCTCATCCAGAAGGTCTATAAGGTTACTGAGGACTTTATCATCATCACGGAGAATTCCATCTACGTGGCGAGTGGTAAGATCCAGAAGCGTCGCATTCAGGCTGCGTCCATGCGCAATGCCGTTGAGGAGCTCGAGGCGTAAATTTAGTATTTACGATATTTTTTTTGTTTTCTTGTTTTTTTAGATACTCTAGATTTTCTAGATTTTCTGAAAATTCTTCTGCCCCCAACTTGTATTAGTTGATTACCAGGAGGTAAGTTTGGACCTTGAGGATCAAATGCATACTTTTGATGTCTTGGGTTTGCACCATTAAAGTAAACAGAACCTTTGGCAAATGTGTTTCCATCAGGCGATGAGTTATAAATTCCATCGTATGCAGCAGGCATTAATAAGTAGTTTATGGGTTGATATAAAAAGTCACCATGTCTTGCATTTCTATATGCAGTTCCAAAACGATTTAATACACTACTAAATGCGTTATATAGTCCTTGAGATGTAGTGGCTACATTTGGAAATAGGTATTGTGCTATAGGAGTTAATGTAGGAAGGACTAAGTTAAGTTGAGCAAGAAGTTGAGCAGCGGGCACACCTCGACTAATATATGCCTCCACAAAATCAATTAATGTTTGTGAAAAATGAATAAATGCAGCTGTTTTTTCATCAGTATCTAAAATGACCGGATTTATCATTGTACTTACGTCAACTAACCAGTTAGATCGGGTATAATCTGTATTAGGAGTACCATGAATTATACCATATATACCACTACCAAGGCCATGAGTTTTAGTGATATTTAATGGACCACCTGTCTTTTTAATAAACTCCGCCGCAGATACTTGAGTACCAGGAGGATGATAATTGTCAATTTGATAAGGCATTCTATTCTATACTTATAAATTTGATACATATATCCCCCATCTACAAAACCAAAAATGTCACTTGAACCCGACTCGGCCATCCAACCTGGTCAAGCCTACAAACCGATCTGCCTTGGAGTTTTAGGAAAACGCGAAGACATCTCCCGTACTGACTTTCATGAGCGTGTGCTGAACCCACTCATGGAACTCATTGGAAAAGTACCTGATCTTGTATATATGTCAAATGACGGTTCCACATCATCCTTCGTTGGTCTCTGGGCGGATAAATGTGGTGTCCGTCATGAAACCATCATGGCCGACTGGCGCCGACTTGGTCGCCGTGCAGTTGTTATGCGCGACGCGCGTATCGTGAAAGAAGCAAGCCATCTACTGCTCTTTGAACAGCCTAGGTCCGAGTATATCTCAAAAATCGGACTTAGGGAATTGAAGAAGGGAAAGAAGGTGTTTAGTATTACACCGGGTAAGGACTGGGAACTACAAGAATGGGAGGCCTCGGGCTCTTGTGAAATTAAATAACTTACGCGGCTGTCTCTTTCTGAGTCCCGGGCTTCAGTCCGCGTTCACAAATCAGATAGAGGGACAGAGCCGTCAGAAGCGCAAGTGCGCCCACGAAGAGATTCGGTAAAAGCATCAGGACCCGAACCAGTACGGGACCCTTTATCGTGAAAGCGGTGACAACTGATGTGAAAACCGCGAGAACCATTACGGTCACAACGAGCCAATAATAAAAATAAAGATAATCGCAGATAAAACGGCTGGAGACACCCTGCATAAACTTCGGCTCGGCGGAGGACATTTCTACCCGATGTCTACTTTTTTTACGAGCCTAGTGTAGAAATGCCTGCGTCAAGAAAGAACCGCGACAATCGCCGCACTAACCGTATGTATGGTGGCGCGGCGTATGTATCCGCGCCGATGTCACTGAGTGAGTCTCTTGCGGGAAGCTCTCCGTCGCAGATGAATATCGCCCAGGGAAAGCAGTACGACTCCTTCCACGCCAATCAGCACGGTGGCATGGCGCCTCTCAGTGCCATAACGGACTCCCTTCTTCCTAAGGATATGGGAGCCTCGGCGCGTACTCTTCCGCTTGATAAGTACATTGCCGACGTCGCGCCCC
>Ga0214167_1000052_pt1 | contig 75587 bp, 112 predicted proteins | sample TroBogypolimnion_45_FD_153006 | JGI IMG/M metagenome (GOLD analysis project Ga0214167, IMG submission 153006) | Freshwater microbial communities from Trout Bog Lake, WI - Practice 18AUG2009 hypolimnion v3 | ecosystem: Environmental > Aquatic > Freshwater > Lake > Hypolimnion/Profundal zone ... | reverse complement strand
TAATGCAAATGCTATCTCAGCAGAAACCACTGCTCGTCAAGCAGCAGATACAACTAATGCAAATGCTATCTCAGCAGAAACCACTGCTCGTCAAGCAGCGGATGCTACTTTAACAACTAATCTTGCAGCAGAAGCAGCAACAGCACGGGCAGCAGAGGCAACATTAACCACAAATCTTACCTCAGAAGCCGGTATACGCGCCACAGCAGATTCCACACTGACTACAAATCTTACCTCAGAAGCAACAACACGTGCAGCAGCAGATGCTACTCTTGCTTCTAACTTCGCAGCAGCAGATGTAGTAACTCTTGCAAGTGCTAAAACTTACACTGATGAACAAATTGTCCCTGTCGCCAAGACTTATCTAGGTGCAATTACCGGAGACATTCTTCCAGCAGCAAACGTCACTTACAACTTAGGTAGCCCATCAAAAGCGTTCCATTCTGTTTACGTCGGCCCAGGTACTTTATACGTTAACGGTAAGGCAGTTATTGAGGACGTCAGCGACACGATGACTTTTGCTACTGACATGGATCAAAATCTTCGTATTCAAACGTCTGGTTCAGGTCATTTAGAGTTACAAGCAGACATCGGTACTATCGACATCAAGGGTACATTAGCTATCACATCTGGCAAGCGTATCACTTCCAGCGACGGTGTCGAAGTTAACTTCGGCGATGATATCAGAATGAACAGCAACAAGATTACTCTTTTAGGTGTTCCTACTGCAAATGCTGATGCAGCAACAAAAGCATACGTTGATTCGATGACAACTTACGACACAACGATTATTCGTACAAGTGGAAGTCAAACGGTAACAGGTGTTATGACGTTTGATGGGATCATCGCAGGTAATCTCACCGTTAACGGCACAACAACTACTATCAACAGCGAAACAATCAGACTTGCTGATAATCTTATTGATCTTAATAGCAATATGGTATCTGGCACTCCTACTGAAAACTCAGGTCTTCGCATTATGCGTGGCGATGAGGCAGCAGTACAACTTCGTTGGAACGAAGCAAATGATAAGTGGGAAATCACTAATGATGGTTCTACTTACAGCAATGTAACAACAGCAGCCGATCTTGCAGCAGAAGCATCAACACGTGGAACAGCAGTTACAACGTTAACTACTAATCTTGCATCAGAAGCAACAACAGCACGTGCAGCAGAAGTTGCATTAGGCGGTCGTGTTGATTCAGAAGCATCAACTCGCGGAACAGCAGTTACAGCAGCAATCGCAACAGCAGCAACAGCCGCTGATGCTAAGGTTCTTGTTGAAACAAATCGTGCAACAACGGTAGAAGGTACACTGACTACAAATCTTGCAACTGAAGTCACAAACCGTACATCAGCAGATACAGCAGCAATCGCAACGGCAGCATCTGACGCAACAGCTAAGGTTCTTGTTGAAACAAATCGTGCAACAACCGCAGAAGGTACATTAACTACCAATCTTGCAGCAGAAGTTACAGCACGTGGCACAGCAGTCACCGCAGCAATTACAGCAGCAGCAGCAGATGCAACTGCTAAGGTTGCAGCAGAAGTTACAGCACGTAATACGGCTATTGGTGTTGAAACAACTCGCGCTACAACAGCAGAAGGTGTTCTTACTACTAACCTTACAACAGAAGCATCAACTCGCGGTACAGCAGATACGACAAACGCAAATGCGATTGCCTCAGAGGCTACGACAGCCCGCGCAGCAGAAGGTACATTAACTACCAATCTTGCAGCAGAAGTTACAGCACGTGGTACAGCAGTATCCGGTGCTATTTCTACAGCAGCAGCAGATGCAACGGCTAAAGTTCTGGTTGAGACAAATCGTGCCACAGCAGCAGAAGGTACACTAACTACCAATCTTGCAGCAGAAGTTACAGCACGTGGTACAGCAGTTTCGGGTGCTATCACTACAGCGGCATCAGATGCAACGGCTAAAGTTGCAGCAGAAGCAGTTCTGGCACGTGCAGCAGAAGGTACATTAACTACCAATCTTGCATCTGAAGTCACTAACAGAGGAACAGCAGTATCCGGCGCTATCACAACGGCTTCTGGCGATGCAACAACTAAAGCAAATGCAGCACAAGCAGCAGCAATCGCAGCAAGTGCTCCAGTAGCGCACGTTGGTGCAGGCGGGGCAGCACACTCAAATGCAGTGGCAGCAGGCGCAGCAGGCTTTATGACCGGTGCAGACAAGACTAAACTCGACGCTATTTCTGGCACAAATACTGGTGACAATCCCGGTGTTACTGCGGTAACTGCAACCGGCCCAGTAGCATCTTCTGGCGGCACAACTCCGGTAATCAGCATGCCACAATCAACGACTTCTGCTAATGGTTGGTTATCAAGCACAGATTGGAATACATTCAACGGCAAGCAAGCAGCTGGTTCTTACCAAGCAGCAGGCACATATGTTAACACAGTGAATGGCAATTCCGGTACAGTTACAGCAGCACAAATCTCTGCCGCTGCAACAACTGGTTATGGATACACACCATACAACGCAGCAAGCATCGGTAGCGCAGCAGTTGCATCAGCAACCGTTGCAGCAAGTGCAAACTCAGTAGCAGGCGCTAACGTAACTGGTACAGTATCAAGTGCCACAACAGCAGGAACAGTCACTACAGCAGCACAAGGTAATATCACATCAGTCGGCACGCTATCTTCGCTGACTACCTCAGGTGATATCACTGTCGGTGGTAACTTAACAGTTAACGGCACAACTACTACTATCAACGCAACAACATTGGATGTTGCTGATTTGAATATCACAGTTGCTAAGAACGCAGCAACAGCAGCAGCAGCAAACGGCGCAGGTCTTACTGTTAACGGAGCAGTAGCAACTTTACAATACTTGTCTGGAACAGATACTTGGAACTTCAACAAGACTGTCGTTGCGAACATTACCGGTAATGTTTCTGGATCAGCAGCAACGATCACCGGTGTATACGGCGGATCGCTTACATCTGCACAAGTTACTACTGCTCTTGCTTACACTCCGTACAATTCAACTAATCCAGCAGGATACACAACTAATCTAGGTACTGTTACTGCGGTTACTGCATCGGGACCATTATCATCTACTGGTGGTACTACTCCTGGTATCAGCATCGCGCAAGCAACAACAAGTGCCGCTGGTTATCTGTCTGCTGCAGATTGGAATACTTTCAACGGCAAGCAAGCAACTCTGTCAGCAGCATCAGGTTCAGTAAGCGGGTATCTGACAAGTACAGATTGGAATACTTTCAACGGCAAGCAAGCTGCACTTGGTTACACTGCATACAACGCAGCAAGCATCAGCGGTGCAAGCGTTTCGTATGCCACAACCGCAGGATCTGCTCCGGCAAGCGATGTGTATGCATGGGCAAAGGCGTCAACGAAGCCTAGTTACTCTGCATCAGAAGTAGGTCTTGGAAGTGTCAATAACACTGCTGACTCTGCCAAGTCCGTTAATTATGCGACAAGCGCAGGATCAGCTGGATCAGCAGGCACAGTAACAACAGCAGCACAACCAGCAATCACTTCAGTTGGCACACTTACTGGTCTGACGGTCAAATCTAATGTTGCGTATGTTGCACCGAACGCAGCAAATACTATTACTTCAGCAATGTTGAATGGTGGTACTTTAAGTTTCACTGGCACCGCAGGACAGTTGTTCTCTATCAGTGACTCAATGACAGGTACTATCTTCAGCGTCAATGACGTGTCAGGCATTCCTCTGATCGAAGTTGTAGATACCGGAGTTGTTAAGTTCAACTCAACTGGTGGCTTTGTTGCATACGGTGTAAGCCCAGCAGTAACAGCCGCTGGTTCAAATCAGTCAACTGCAACGGTGTTGACAAGACCAATCAGTGCGGTGTCAACAGTGTCGGGTGGTCAAGGGGTTGTTCTTCCAAGTGCAACTCCTGGTATGAGACTACTTGTTCTTAACACAAGCGGAACAGCACTCAATGTTTATCCGGCATCCGGTGCTCAAATCAATGCGTTAGGCACTAACGCGGCATACTCATTGGCAGCAGGCGCTAAACTTGACTATGTTGCGATAACAGCAACACAGTGGTATTCGCTCAACGCTACTTATGCATAATAAGTACAATGTAGAATTATAAAGCGCAGAACTAAACTCTAGTTCTGCTGCTTTGACGCATTTTTAACTTATTAAGGATATTATATGGCAATTATTTATGGTGCTTCAGCATTTTATAACAACGGAAGTTCTTCAGATAGAGCAGCGCCTAGCGCAAGAGCAATTAAAATAGCATACCCGTCTTCCGTTAACGGAGTCTATTGGATTAATCTACCCACTGCCGGCCCTACTCAGATTTATTGTATAATGGACTCTGCTTTTGATGGTGGAGGCTGGATGATGATGATGAAAGCGACTACTGGTTCTACTTTTACTTATAGTTCCAGTCATTGGACCACAGTTACTACTCTGAACCCAACAGACACCACACAAAATGACGGGGATGCTAAATTTCATGTTATGAATTACTTTCCGGTTAGCGATATGATGGCACGGTGGCCAGATATAGGTGCAGGCGGTAGTATATCTGGTCAAGGAAACTGGATATGGTTACAGAATAGTTTTAATGGCGGTACCCGAATTGTTCCGATCACTTTCTTTAATACAGTCAATCGCAGGTTCATTCAAGACGCAAAGATGTATAGTGGATGGGCAAGTGGCGTATTCTCAAGTCAAGCGGACGTTAGATTTTACGGATATAATTGGACAGACAATCTAAATTCACGCTGGGGGTTTGGATGGAATGAAAACGGTGGCGGCCTATATCCGAATGGTGTAGAAGGGTCGGATGACGTTAGTGGTGGCATAGGTACTGACTACTATTCAGCTGGTGATAGAATTAATTGTTGCCAGGATACGACTGGTATAAACAGGGCAGCCCGGGTTGAAGTATATGTCAGATAATTGGGAAGTATCCATCCCATTTAACTTTGATATGATTACTCCTACCGAAGAAAGAAAACAAAGAATGACTATCTGCAAAACATGTGATCAGTTAAGTTCAATGCAAGTCTGCTCTCGGTGTGGATGCTTCATGCCCGTTAAAACTTGGTTAAAAACTAAGAAATGTCCTATAGGAAAATGGTAATGAGTGTAACATATAACAATACGCCGATAGTAACAAGAGAAAGGTACGGAATATGAGTATTTCAGCAGGCCCAAATGTAGTTTCTACTGGTCTAGTATTTGACATAGATGCCGGCAATCGCAAGTCGTGGGGTGGAATCGGAAATGAGCGAGTAGGCACTTGCTTGCCAACATGGAGCCCGTGGTCAGGCCTTACTAGTTCATCAGTGGCATATGATAATGCCGGTGTACCGGGGGTTCATCTTATCACTCAGGTCGGCGGCAGTGATACTACGTGGCGCATATACCACGCAACTGGGAATACAGTTGCTAATTCATACCAACTTTATGTAAATGACGCACTAAACACATCGGCCGGCGGAGGAACAGCAGGTCCAAATGGAATAGCAATTGGCGGGTTAGGATCTACATCAGAATATTCTAATGGCGATTGTGGTATCGTTGCTGCATATAATAGAGTATTGACTGGCGCAGAAGTAGCACAAAATTACAATGCGTTTAGAGGAAGGTACGGCATATAATGAATACGCCTATTGAAAATTTAAATTTATCAAACGGTGATGAAATGGCTTTTTTAAGTCAGCCTTCTTCATCGGATGCTGTCATAGACATACTAAACTCGCCGGAAGTGTACAGTCAGCGATTACAAACATGTATGTCGTGCCAGTATGTGACTTCTGACAGAGAATGTACTAAATGCGGCTGTCCTGTTGTAATGATGGCGCAATTTAATTTTAAGCAATGCCCTGAAGGAGTTTGGAAATGATTTCAGCGGGATATAATCCATACAGCCAAGATTTAAAATTGTGTTTAGATCAACGAAATACTAGATCATGGAACGGAAGCATGTTTTATGATCTGGTAACCGGAGCAGCAGCAGATAGTCTTGGAGACCCTGCTTGGGCAAACAACATAGGTTATCTTACGATTAGTGTTGTTGTTCAACGTTATCAAACAATGGCAGACTACGCCGACCATCCTATTTATAAATGGAATGGGACTTTGCAAAACGCATCGTTTGTTCTTTATAACTTTGGAGCAACAGGCGGGGAAGGCAATTGGCAGTTTTATACAGGCAACGGCACATGGACTGGTGTGGGTGCCGGCGGAGTGTTAACACTAAGCACAATGCACCACATTGTGCTTCAATACAATGCGGTCGATGGTGGGCAAACATGGTTTAATGGAAGCAAAAACGGCGGAAGATCCACAACTGGTATACTTGGAAATAGTCACACCTCAACAACGAGTGGTTTGGGTTTCGAAGGTGCGAATCCTAACGGAAATGGTCATACTAAGATGTATCACCTTTCTATATGGAACAGGGAACTTCCTGATGACGAGATTGTAAGACAATATAATCAATTGAAAGGTGCATACGGTGTTCTATGATTGTTAATAATACTTCAATATCATCAGATGGAATCGTCTTGAACATAGATCAGGGTAACACCAGATCATATAAAGGACCACCGCTTCAAAACATTCTAAATCAGATTTCTCCGTCTACAGGTGACAACGGGTCTACCTACAGATTTTTTTCTGGAACAGAGGATGTTTATGTACCGTCAGTTGGTACAATAAACAATTGTCAATATGTAGACATGTATAATGACTATAACGGTGGTTCTGGAAATTGTTGTCCAGCGCCGTATTCATATGGTGGATCACTACCGGTAACCGGAAACACATTATACACATACGCTATTCTATACAGAAGTGCTAATAGATACACAAATCCTAATTTAATGTATCACTATGAATACAACGGCGGCACATATCTCACTGAGTTTGGTGTTCACAATGGCGGATATCCCTGGTCTGAAACAGATTTGGGTAATGGTTGGTATTGGTCAAGAGCAAAATTTACAAGCCAGCCCACTGCTACTTTATTTCATACTGGATCATGGATGTATCAATATGCCACATGGAATCGCTTGTATGTTGCCAAGGTAATGATAGTGCCCGGCGATTATACCTCGCTACATCCGAAGTACTGGCCAGACGTTAACACTACCTGCTCAACTACTCAGACAATCGTTGACCTCACCGGTAACAACACACTAACAGCAAATAGTCTTACATACGCAACAGATGGCACGTTTAGTTTTAATGGTACCAGTGATGGCATTACCTCATCCACTACATTATTCAATCGTGTGAGCGGAGATCCTATGTCTGTTTCTGTTTGGATTAAACCGGGTAGGTTGGGTGGCCAATATCAAGACATCGTGGTCAACAGATCAGATTCTCTTTATAATTGGATGCTGTACCAACATACAAATGACGGATCTATTCAACTCCATGGGGCAGCGCAAAATAAATCTTCGTATATCCCATCAATTGGCAGCTGGATACATGTGGTTGCCACTGTAGATTCTTCCGGCACCTATCTATTATATATCAATGGGGTGGTGCAACAAACAGTGACCGGATACTCGTATGCTAATATGACACCTAGCTTGTTGTGTATTGGTAAATTCGGCACAGCAAATGAATTTTATCAGGGCTCTATCAGCAACGTATCGATATACAACCGGGCCCTGACAGCAGATCAAGTAACACAAAACTTTAACGCATTACGCGGGAGGTATGGAATATGAGTGTAGCAGCAGGACCAGTATATAACAGTGTATCAGAAATAACCGGACCATCTGGTTGGTATAACGTGCGGGTCAACAATCAGAACGTACTCGTTTATGTCAATCAAATATATGACGGCGGAGGATGGGTCATGGTTCTTGCTAATCGTGGCAACACCGGCGGCATGAACAATCTTACATATGCGGACGCAGTGAACAATTGCAACTACAGAACAAGCGGTCCTATTACAGGAGCAACTGGTATCGGTATCGGTGATCTGTCTAACTACAATGCTTTCATTGGAACCTCTTACTGGTCTGCTCTTTCAGGAAGAGTAACAGCCGGCAAAACAACGATAGTTCAATTTGTTTCCACAGCAAACGGCACCTCGCTGAATGCAACAGGATCACATAACAAAAGATATCGTTGGAGATTTGATTCGTTCAACAGCACATACGGCATGATCGGGGCAACCGCGCTAAGTGATGAAACAGGTACTGGTGCACCGGGCTTCTATGCGTATCATGCTGTGAATGGTTATTCTCTGACAACATTCGATACTGATCAAGATGCATATAGTGGCATAAACTGCTCGTCTTATTATAACAACAACCCATGGTGGTACGGAGCATGCTGGGATGGGAATTATTTCGCTGGTGGCGGCTACGGTGACTATCCATTCTGGGCAGGATCAGGCGGTGACTATTGGCAATACGGAGCAGTGTACATAAAATGATTCAACTAAAACCAATGAGACTTGTCATCTCTAAAAACACTGACACCTGGGATAAAGTAGTAACTGACCTAACCGGTACAGTTATTTTTGAACAACGTGGAATAAAGTTGTTTGAAGAAAATAACAACAAAGAATATTTCGATGGGTGGGAAGCACAATTAAAGAGTTTACCTTTTTGGAATATAGTTGAAGTAGAAAGGTTTATCTAATGTCTCTTACTCACTCACCATCAATAGTAACATCGGGTCTGGTTCTATGCCTTGACGCAGCGAATCCACGTAGCTATCCTAGCACCGGTACAACATGGAATGATATAATATCGTCTGGATACAACTTTGCGTTGACAAACGGGCCTACGTATTCAAATAATAACCTTGGGTATTTCACTTTTGACGGAGTGAATGATTATGCAGTAGCAGCTAATAATACAGCGTTGGATACACAAACACCAACAGTTGAAGTATGGGTAAAAACTAACGCAACTACTCAGAATGGCTTCTGGTTTGAAAAGGGATCCGTAAATTCACAGTATGCATTGTTCCAAGAAGGTGCCAGTATTCAGTGGCGCCTGGGCCCACTTGGTGATCTATCGACAACCACAGCAACATTTATGAATACAAGTGCCTGGTATCAAGTTGTGGGCACGTTTACCTCAGGCTCTCGCATATTGTATATTAACGGTGTACAAGTGAATTCAAATGGTACAACCGGCACATTGAGTACTAATACATCAGGTATGTTTGTGGGGGCATACGGCACCGGCACCGGCTATTATTACAACGGCCAGCTATCTATTTGCAGAGTATACAACAGGGTGTTATCGGCAGCAGAAGTCGCGCAAAACTTCAACGCCATCAGAGGGAGGTACGGAGTATGAGTATAGCATACAATTCCTCAATTGTAACATCTGGGCTTGTCCTCAATGTCGATGCACGTAACGTAAGAAGTTGGCCAGGATCTGGAACAACTTGGTATGATGTTAGCGGGCAGACTAACACAGCATACATGTACGGCAGTGTTCCTACTAGCAGCGATGGCGGAGGGTGTTTCGACTTTTCAACAGTCACTGGCGGCGGGTCCGGCTCAGCTAGTCTGGGTTTTACATTCGCCAGTAATATGATTCCCACAACCGGTAGTTTTACATTAAATTGTTGGATCAAAAATCCACCGATAAGTGCTGGCCAATGTGGTCTGTTCAGCAACGCTGGCGGTGGAGATGGTTATCGATTCGGCATTGGCACCGATGCTATTTATTATCTTATCGGCCCTAATTATACTGAGGGAGGGGTGGGGTTTACCACCGCACTGAGTTCATCGACGTGGCATAATGTAACAGCAATATATGACAGGAGTGGTACAAATTCTGCAGGAACACCACAGATGCAATTATATCTTAATGGTGTGTTCCAAACTACTGGATATATACCTGCAAACCAGACTGCAATGCAAAACTCGCCGCCCGGACTAGTTAGGAGTGCATGTTGTGGATTGTATACTGGTAAAGTTGCCCTCTTTTCCGCATATAGTCGCGCACTATCTGCCACAGAAGTCACACAAAACTTCAACGCACTACGCGGGAGGTACGGGATATGAGTATATTCTCCGGCCCTGATTATAGAAATTATAAGACAGCAAAAGACTTACTTGCTGCCTACCCTGTACTTGCTGGTAGAGATAATTATTACACATTATATCCTCAAGGCCCAACCGGCCAATGCCAATTGGCGTGGTGCGATATGACCACTGACGGCGGTGGTTGGACGATGATTGCTAGAAGCCACCCGAGTACAGTTAATTATGGAGGCGCCAATTGGGGCTGGCAAGGTGGTGCAATAGGCACTATTAAAGATTATGCACAAGCATATCAGTCGGGATGGTGGACATACTGGAATGGTAATTCTACCTTTACAGAATTTATATTTGGTAATAGGAGCAATATTAATAATAATGCATGGGGGCCTTTTGTTTATAAAAGAAGTGGGCTAGACTATACTACATTCACTACTAGCGATACACAACAAGGTGCAAGTTATACAACATTAAAGTCGGATATAAGCGTATATGGTGATTCGGGTGCCGGCGGCATGCAATCTGCAATCGGTTATCCAGTTTCGGGAACAGCTTATAATATATATTATATGCGGGATTGCTGCGGATTTAGCGGTTCTAGTTACGGTGCTCTACCATTAGGTATGGGTACAACTTATTGTGGTGCTACATTTTATTATGCCGGTCCTTGGTGTGGTGGGTCTACTACTGATGGTAGCGGTAATTTCCAAAATAATTCATTCATAGCAAATGGATTAACTTATGGTGGTACAAATCAATATATGATAATGGTGAGATAATGATATACGACTTTTATATTCAAACAACAGATGGCATAAAGAATGCAACAGTAGAATCACTATTTGATTTCTCAACGGCACCGTTTGGTGGTGTCCCTTATAGGCATCAAAGCAGTTGTGAATGTTCGGCAGAACTAATATTAGACTTCTGGAATTGTATCGATGAAGTATTATTAATAAATAATATTAGTTCTGATATCTTTGTAAGAGCAATTAGAGCCTATAGCAGCGGTAAATTATACGGAGAAACAGAATAGTGGGATTACAACATTCACCATCGATAGTTACATCCGGGTTGGTATTATGTTTAGATGCAGCTAATACTAAATCATATCCAGGTAGCGGAACTGCTTGGAATGATATAAGCGGAAACAATGCTGTAGGAACGTTAACAAATGGCCCTACATATAACTCTGCTAATCTAGGTAGCATCGCCTTCGATGGAGTAGATGATGTTGTCACTTTACCCGATGCCGGCGCTGTAAATCTTGCAGATACAATGACAGCTTCTTTGTGGGTCTACTATGTCAGCGGCAACGGCAGAATATTTCAGAAAGATGGATCCGGCTATACTAGACTATGGGAAATAGGTGGATATGCTGGTACATTCAGAATGGAGATGTGGCATTCAACCGGTGTCGGAACAATTGGATATGGTAATGCTCTTACTGTTAACGGGTGGATGAATATAACCCTGACCTTTAACGGTACTGACATATTGATGTATCAAAATAACTCATTGATAACGACAGTAAACTTTCCAGGAGATATTCGCACAGACGTTAATACTCCGCTGATGTTAGGCGGGGCATGGGGCTCAACCGAATCCTTCAACGGCAGAATATCAAATACGTTATTATACAACCGCGCCCTGTCAGCAGCAGAAGTCACACAGAATTTTAATGCCCATCGTGGCCGCTACGGAATATAAATAACTAAAAGGAAAAATATGAACACAAATGAATATGTAATCTTTGCAGCAGCAGAGTTAGACAAAATTGACTTTGATCAGGTACAACAAACATCAGCGGAGACCGGCAGACGATCAGTTGACGGAACAAAAACACTTGTAAAATGGTACGGTGACATGCCGGCATGTGTCGCCTCGTTAACTACTAAGGGCGCAGTAATGTCACAAGAAGAAATTCTTGTTGTCATGGCAACTGCTGAGTGGACCGACCCTGAAATGAAGATGTAATCATGTCATTACAACATTCACCGTCAATAGTAACATCGGGTCTGGTTCTATGCCTTGACGCAGCGAATCCACGTAGCTATCCTAGCACCGGTACAGTTTGGTACGATGCTAGTGGGAACAACAACAATTTAATACGCATAGACTGCGTTACGGAGTATAGAATATGAGTACAGTAGCAGGACCTGACGTAGTAAGAAACGGATTGATTGTTGAGTTGGACTCATTGAACAGAAATTCATTTGTCGGCGTAGCCGGTAACCAAGCATCAATTTTAAATACATCTACTTGGACAATAGGCCCTGGCGGAACCGGTGGATACAGTCAAAACGGCAACACCGCTGAAAATCAACGTATAGTAGATACTGACCCGTGGGGAAATCAAAGCGTAGTATGGGGTACGTATGCTTCGGGTGACGGCGGAGCAGACGGGGGGTGGAATTCTGACTTCTTCAACATAGACAACACTAAATTATACCGATTTTCAGTATGGGTCCGCAGAACTAGCTCAACTGGTAGTGGCACATTTTATTTCGGGACAGGGGCAGGCGGAGCAGATGTGGTTCGAACTGATAATAGCACTACTCAAGGTAATGCTTACTGGGAATGTGAGGGTTCTGGTGCCCTTACCCAGAATCAATGGTATCTTGTTTGTGGCCACATTTATCCGTACGGAACAACATATACTGGTCGTCACCCTAACACAGGCTTCTTCACGATTGACGGCGGCACCTCTAAAGTGCGTGATGTGAACGGATGTAATATTGGTCAGGATCTGAAATGGGATGCAGGGTCAGTATCATCATATCATAGAGTATATCATTATTATTGCGGCGATGCTACAACGAGATTACAGTTCGCATTTCCTAGAGTTGACATTGTAGATGGTAATGAGCCATCTATATATGAATTGTTAAATAATGGCGAGAGTCAATGGAAGGATGTAAGTGGTAATAACAATCACTTCGCTATACAAGGTAACGTGACGTTAAGCAGAAGTAACGGATTTACTGGATTTGATGGTAACGGAAACGCAGTAGGAAACAGAATAATTAAGAACGCATTCCCGACGAACCTAAAAGCTAGTCAAGGTGGCACCGGATATACGATAATGGCTCTGGCAAAATCGACCGCACCCGCGTCAGTATGGCGTAAACTTATAGGAAACGCCGACGGCGATAATTACATAGATTTATATCAAAGTACATCCGGCGGCTGGCATCAAGATGGATCTGGTGAAAATTTATTCCATAATGACGGCATCGCTGATGCCAATGATGCTCTGTCTATCAGTGACGGGGTGTGGAGAGTATTATGGGCCTCAAATTTAAACAGCGGGGTATTAACTAACCCTACTCAGGGGTTATCTATAGGAAATGAACCAACTAGCAATGCTTATCCCTGGATAGGCAACATCGCATTAGTATTGATATACAATCGAGTATTAACTGCTAATGAGATGATTAAGAATTTTTACGCATTTAACGGAAGGGTGGGAATATGATTTATGAGATAGCAAACGCAGATTTATATGTGGCATCACAACACGGTGCTGTATTAGTGTGTATTTCGGCTGACGGAACAAGAGCACTAATTAGTGCACCGTCGGCCCCTGCAGGAATAGCAGTTACTAATGGGTTTGATGAATCAACTGGTGATAATATGCAGCTTGCCCGGCTGTTGAGTGACGCAGCATGGCGCCAGCCTTGCAAGGATTGTTAATATGTCCCTTGCTCATTCACCGTCAATAGTAACTAATGGTCTAGTTATGTGCTATGATATGGCCAACACCGGTCGATCTTTTAAAGGCGCGCCCACAACGAACTATGTAGATAACGCAACTGCAATGACGAGTTGGGGCAACTACTCATCGGGCACCCCTGTACAATTTATGACCGAATTCGGCACCATGGGTTATCGTATGGATTGGCTTGGATCATGGAACGGTGTTGTCAGAGGCGTTACTATTCCTAGTCCAGGAGTATACACGTTTTCAGCATGGATCAAGTGGATAGGTGGCTCTACTAATGTAACCGGCGGCGCTGTTTACATTTCGGGTTGGGGCGGCGGAGATTCTGCAACTGCAACTAACCAAACATTGCCGGGGCAGTGGCAGAGAATTAGTATTACGTTGAACTGCACTAACACAAGTATGACTTTCTATTTGATAGATTGGGGCGGGACATACGGCGCAGATAATTCAAGTTGGCAAGTAACAATGCCTCAGGTAGAAGCCGGCAGCTTCGCAACGCCGTTTGTCGATGGCACTCGTTCTAATACACAGGCGCTGATTGATTTGGCTGGTAACAATACTTTAACCACTAATAGTCTAACATACGCATCGGATAATACATTTAGTTTTAATGGTACCAGTGATTATATTTCGTGTGGTAATTTTGGGGCATTCTATTCGCAGGGTACTATTTCTTTTTGGATGAATTCCGCGACATTGTCCAATTATCCTAATCCGTTCCATACTCATTTTCAGGGTGGCAATGCGGGTATCAGATTTGAAGAAAGCGTGTCTGGAAATAACTTTGGGGTAGTAATCGGAAACGATGCCGGATCTTATTCTGCCCATGTTTACATGACAACAAGCATGACTGCAAATACATGGTATCATGTCACTTTAACGTGGAATACATCATCTAATATTGCGACCGGCTACCTAAATGGGGTACAAGTATTTAACGAAGCGCAGACCCTTTGGGCGACAACGATGCCTAGCGTTACGATAGGTAATGGATTTAATAATGTTAGATTTTGGAATGGAAAAATAAACGCTGTGCAAATATACAACCGGGCCCTAACCGCAGCAGAAGTTGCACAAAACTTCAATGCCCTCAGAGGGAGGTACGGAATATGAAAATAGTAGAAACACTCCTTAATGGAATCAAGATACAATCAGTCGAACTAGATATAGAGTTATCATCTGACCTACTTAAAGCAGAACGTATGGCAATATGTACTGGTTGCGAGTTTATCACCGCTTCTACCTTCTGTAGTCAGTGTTTATGTCTGCTTGTCAGCAAGGTCTCATTTGTAAGTTCAACGTGCCCTAAGGAGAAATGGTAATGTCAGTTCACGCAGGTCCGCACGGTATACTAGTCGCAGCGGCACAAGTAAATACTGTACAGATAACAGGTGGCACGATTCTAAGTCAAGGCGATGTTGCTGGAGTCGGCTTTCAAACACAATTCAGACATGACCTAGGTGGATGCGGAGGTCCGGACTCTGGGGTTTTCGTTGAGATTAAAGATTTCATGCCATGGACGTACATGTCAGTCCAATTTTTACTAATCGGAACTGCGTCTTGTTGGTCTTTCAATACCCCGGGGTATGGTGCAGCAGTTGGCAACAGCGGCACCGGTAATATGCTCTCATACGATACTGCCGCCGGCGACGTTTGTATCCGGACGTATCTGGCGCAAAATGATCCGTCTTTTAATACACATAACCCGGTGTCGGCCTGTGATAACGCCGCCGATAACTTTATGATAGCTAATGGATCGGTGTATAGACAATGTACGTTTGTCAGACGCCGAAACATCAACGGCAATCTAGCCGGACCTCATCACGGCCGTAGCTGTAATAGCATAGGCTCGGGTAGCATCTCAATTCTTCAGAACATTTACGTCTGGTAGAATATTCTGATATAAATACTACATGAAAAAAAGAAAGCTCTCTCTGAAATGCTCTCACCCGAAGAGACACAAATCTTAATAGACATGATTGCTAAAAGAGACTCTTATCTGGATCAGAGAAGGTTACATGAGGCAAACGGAGCCACAGAGATGATCAGAATCTATTGGGACGCGATGATCGGTTCTGAAGATAATACTATACCTAATACTAATTTTCCAACATATAATTTGGGCACACGATCTGCTGATAAGTAGAGAATGAGCAAAATTCTTATCATGGGACTGCCAGGTGCGGGTAAAACATTTCTGGCAACGGCTCTCAAGAAATATCTTGAGGAAAATGGCACAGCAAACAACATGTCATTATCTAATGCTATGACTACTGACCTGCTTATCGGTGATTATAAAGTCACTGTTGACTGGTTCAATGCAGATGAGATTCGTAAACGCTTTAATGATTGGGACTTCAGCCAAGATGGTCGCATCAGACAATCACTACGCATGGCAGAGTTCGCCCTGAAATCATCAGGTGACTTTGTTATCGCAGACTTTGTTGCACCTCTGGTTGAGATGCGTAATAACTTCAAGGCAGACTGGACAATCTGGGTTGATACAATCGAACAAGGACGATTTGAAGATACAAACAAAGCTTTCGTCCCTCCTACAGTGTATGACTTCCGAGTCACTGAGCAAAACTGCGAAAAGTGGGCAGAGTTCATCGGTCAGCATATCCTTGATAACCGTCGTCGTCCTGTATTTGACTGGCAGAAAGAAACAACCCAACTACTCGGGCGCTGGCAACCATGGCATACAGGGCATCGCGCACTATTCGAACGCGCTCTGGCAAAGACCGGCCAAGTTGTCATTCAGATCAGAGATTGTCAAGGCTGGCAGGGAACTAATCCGTTCGCTATTGATCAAGTTAAAGAACGAATCCGTCGCGACCTTGATCCTCTGTTCCAAGGTCAGTATGAGATGCAGATCGTGCCAAACATCGTGAATATTACCTACGGCCGCGCCGTTGGTTATAAAATAGAACAGGAAACATTCGATGAAGAAATTACTTCAATCTCTGGTACAAAAATTCGTAAAGAGTTGGGACTTAAATAACGGAGAGTCTGGCCTTCGCAGTCTGGTAAAAGCATACAGCTATCGGATGTGCGGGACCACAACTACTGTTATTATCTCGTACATCGTAACTGGTAAAATTGTGGTATCGCTGACCATTGGCGCATCAGAAATTGTCATTAAACCGTTCGTATATTGGCTGCATGAAAGAATTTGGAACAAGATTAATTGGGCACGGAAGTGAACGTATTTCAGTTAACATATGATGCCAGATTGAAAAGCTGGTATAATCTTCGTCACCGGATAGAAGAGGCTGACACTGAAACCAAATGCGTCGAAGTAGACGCTTGGTGGCAGCAAGCGCCACTGGTCAATCATTATCTTCACCAATCGGACACCCAGAACTGGCCCGGTCCCTGGGACTTGCTTGTTGACAATACGTATTGTACTATGGCACGTGGTCTGGGAATGTATTACACTCTGTTACTAACGGGCGTCAAGGCTATTGACTTTGTCCTCGGAAAAGACGATAATGATGAAGATGTTTCACTAGTCATTGTTGATGGCACTTTCATAATGAATTATTACCCGGATACAGTAATGTGTAATAAGATAGAACACTTTACTATTATTCAGTACATAAATATGTCTCAGTTGGTAATTAATTTAAAATGACAAAGTATTATGTTTATGCGTATCTCCGAAAAGACGGAACACCATATTACATTGGTAAGGGGTGCAGCAACCGAGCATTCGAGAAACACAAGTATATTCCGGTACCAAAAATTACATCTCTTATTGTAATAATTGAACGAAATCTTACTAATACAGGAGCATTGGCAATTGAGCGCAGATTGATACGTTGGTACGGGAGAAAAGATATCCATACCGGAATACTTAGAAACATGACAGATGGCGGGGATGGATTAGAAAACCCGTCCTCTGTTATTAGAGAGAAAAAAAGAATTAAAATGTTGGGCAAAAATCTAGGAAAAAACAGTGTTTTGTACGGAAAACCCGGAAGTAGATTGGGGAAGAAAAATAGTATATCTACCATCCAAAAACAGAAAGAAAGTATAGCCGGAAAGAAACATCCTAGATATGATCATACAATATACCAGTGGATTCAAGAAAAAACCGGTGTAATTTATGATATGACCAGATATGAGTTCTACACTACTTTTGAAATAAAACCTCCCAATATATCAGCGTTACTTAATGGCACCTTAAAATCTGTAAAAGGTTTTAAATTAATCGATAATCATAAAAAGGAATATAATGAATAAAAACACCGAAACAGTTAATACCCCGTGGTCATCTGTGGGGTATCTTACTTTTAAGAGGACATATAGCCGTAGATTGAACGAAACAGATCCAAATAGTGCAACGGAAGAGTTCCAAGACACTATTGAACGTGTGATTAATGCAACCCAAACTCAATTGAAATGTGGGTTTGACAAAGCAGAACTTAAACGACTGCGAAACTACTTTTTAACACTCAAGGGGACTGTTGCAGGTCGCTTTCTCTGGCAATTGGGCACCCCTACTGTAGAACGTCTTGGACTCAGTAGCCTACAAAACTGCGCGTTCACAGTAGTAGACAAGCCAGTTGAACCATTCACCTGGGCAATGGATCTGTTGATGCTTGGATCCGGTGTCGGATACAACATTCAAAAAGAAAACGTCGATAAGATTCCAATGGTCAACGCTGATTTCAAGTGTCCGACTCGGATCAATGCTAACGACAGCGATTACATTGTACCTGATAGTCGTGAAGGCTGGGTAGCATTAATTGGTAAGACTCTCAAAGCAGCATTCCTGGCACACAAATCAGGCAAGCAGACATTCACTTACTCCACACAGCTAATCCGTTCTAAGGGAGCACCTATCAAGGGCTTCGGTGGAACAGCATCAGGACCGGAAGACTTAGTGTGGGGCGTTGAAGCAATCGGTAAAGTGTTAGAACGTCGAGTGGGTCGCAAAGTACGTCCTATTGATTGTCTAGATATTATGAACATCATCGGCGCCGTCGTTGTGGCAGGTAATGTACGCAGGTCAGCACAAATAGCCATCGGCGACGATGATGATGTTGAATTCTTGTTGGCAAAGCGTTGGGACATGGGTAACATTCCTTCTTGGCGCGCTATGAGTAACAACTCAGTAGTATGTAACGACATTAACAATCTGCACGACTACTTCTGGGAAGGTTACGAAGGCAAGGGCGAACCATACGGTCTTATCAATCTGAAACTCAGTCGCAAAATCGGTCGTTTGGGCGAGACTCAATACCCTGATCCAGATGTGATGGGTTACAATCCGTGTGCTGAACAGTCTCTTGCTGACAAAGAAACCTGCTGTCTTGCTGAAATCTTTTTGCCGAACATCACCTCGAAAGAAGAATTCCTCGATCTGTCGAAGCTTCTCTATCGCATCAATAAACACTCGCTGATGCTGCCATGTCACCTAGATGCAACCGAGACAATTGTTCATAAGAACATGCGTATGGGCATCGGCATCACCGGCGTGCTTGAATCTACAGAAGAACAAAAGAGTTGGTTGAATGACATTTATCCGAAGCTGCGCGAGTTCGACAACGAATATAGTGCTGCTCACGGCTTCAACAAGTCTATCAAGCTGACAACTATTAAACCAAGTGGTACAGTATCGTTGATGCCAGGTGTCACGCCCGGTGCTCACCCTGCGTACGCCAGGTTTATGATCAGACGTATTCGTATCTCTGCTAATCACCCGCTTGTTCAAACTTGTCGTGATCACGGCTATCCAGTCGAGTATCAACAGAACTTCGATGGCTCACAAGACTATGGTACAGTAGTGGTGTCGTTCCCGTTCAGACACTCTGATCATGCAATTCTGGCCAAGGACGTTACTGCTATTCAACAACTTGAAATGGTTAAGTGGTTGCAGACAGTCTGGAGTGATAACAGTGTCAGTTGCACGATCTATTACAAGAAGGAAGAACTTCCTGAGATTCGTCGTTATCTGAAAAAGAACTACAAGACGAATCACAAGAGCCTGTCGTTTCTGCTTCACTCTGAACATGGTTTCAAACAAGCCCCACTGGAAGAAATCACAGAAGAACAGTATAACGCAATGGTAGCGTCCACACAGATTATCACTGAGATTAGCACAGGTGAAATCGGTCTTGACGATGCTGAATGTGCATCAGGCGCATGCCCAATTAGATAACTAAGGAAATAAATGAAAACATTAGCAGATTACGTCGGTCAAGTATTAACATTCAAGATCAACAGCGGAGAAGAACTTATTGCGAAAGTAGTAGCCGCAGTACCCGGTGGGCAGTTCATTGAACTATCTGATCCGGTATCTATTGCACCAAGTCAACATGGTATGGGACTTGTGCCAAGTATGTTCACGGCAGATACCAAGGAAGCGATTCGACTAAATACTAATAGCATTTCGCTTTATGCTATCACCGAAGACGGCGTAAAGATGAAGTACATCGAAGCAATCACGGGTATTAAAGTACCTGAAAAGAAACTGATACTGGGATAATGGCACAACTAAGCAGAGTCGGAGACACTGATGAACCGGGCGGCGCAATCATGCGCGGCGCCAGCTCCGTCTTTGCTAATGGTATTGCAGTCGGTCTACATGCCAGTCAAATAACACCACATGCACCATGGCCCCAAGGTGATTACAATCCGCATCCGCCACATGAAGCAGCAATGACAACTGATGGTAGTCCGACTGTATTTGCCGAGGGATGTCCGGTGCTTAGAGTAGGATCAGGAAACACCTGTGGACATACTATTGTCCAAGGTTCATCTGATGTATTTTGTCCATGAATGATACTCCACTAAGTGTCAATGTATTAGGTTCTCTGGTACAAAACATCGGATTAGGAATAAATCCACAGGCCGCGGCTAGTACTGGAGCGAGTTCTACTACCGCCAACTATACGCCCGGGTCTATTTGCAACGACACTTGCCTAGATCAACTTACTGCTGCCATAAATGATGCATATACCAGAGGGCTAGTTGATGCTCCGACGTATGCTAATTTAATCTCAATCGGTGCTGGGGAGATACCTGCGCTAGGCAACGCACCGCCTGCCACATATACTTGGGCCCCGTACACCGGCGTCATAACAAGCTGGGGGTATATAAAACTATTTGCACTTCAGGCTTATGACGAGTTTAATTATAACGAAACGCTACCTGAGTATAGAGATTTCCTTGGATCAATGAACGCTGCATATAGTTTCGTTGAGTATTCTAATCAAACTATATTGGCCGTTCAGAATTCTAAAACGTTCCTTCAAGGAACTTATAGCAACATGAACGATCTGATCAGTGCTGATGTAACCGGGGTTACTCTTGCCACAGTATCGTTTGGTCAAGACTTTATCACACTCGGTAAAGCAATCGATCTTGCCTCTATTGCTACGTTTGGTCTGCCCTCTAATCTGTTGATGACACTTCAACGGTACAATGCTCTGACAAAATCAGTAACACTGGCTCTGCTGTCAACTGGGATGACAACATCAGAGATATCAGATATATTAGGTAAAGTAAATCCGATCACCACAACTCAAGAACGATTTATCTACGCAGCATTCTCTATCATTGTCGGTCAAGATTTATCTGATGTATGTATCCCATTGAACTGCAAAACATCGGATCTGACCTCATTGACTGATCTGTTGAATCCGAAGATGTTGTTCCCGAATAGTTACGCATCATTGACAGTTCCGGTGTATAACGCATCCCCGGGTCCGACAAACAGCAAGACATACTATCCTATCTATGAAGGACCCGGAGTAAGTTCGCGCCTGGGCACCATGGACTTCGGCGCCTATCTTATAAATATATTGCCAGACAATGTGGCAATCTCGGCCGGCGCATTTAGCGTGACTATGCAGCAGATCAGAAATATCTCATCAACTCCTGTTGAGAAATTCGCTCAAGTAGTTGGACACATAGAAACTGGTAAAGATTTGACGCAGATCAATGGCAGCACTGTACCAGTTGACTCCGCTCTTGCCAATGCAGCATCAGCACTGATAGCAAAAGGTAGCGGACCATATGGCACTTATACTATGTCAGATTTCTTTGGATGTATGACCGGGCTGCCGTACGACTGGGCAAACATACAATCTCAAATAACTGATCTACAATCAAGCACCTTGGTTTCAATTTATTCTTCATTATATGTAGCGGTGACAACCCCGGTGCCGGTGATGCTTACTATACAGAATCTTATCGATAATGCTAATGCAGAAATAAAAGCGATTAAGGCGGCCCTACCTATGAAGGCAGGAGCAATAAACGCATTATGGGACACAACTGGCACTCAACTGACAATCGAACAGCAAGCACGAACGACGGGGTTGTCACCGCTACCGTCACCTAGAAATGATAACATCACGCGATTTCCAACAACTCATTTTAGTTTCGTAGATTCAATACCAAGAATGGCGTTGAATACTTCCCCGAACATGATCGCGCAAACCCTCGAGGCAATATCTGATATATGCACTCCGGGCGGCCAGAGTATTGTTGGTATGATGCGGGAAGCACGGAATCAAGCCAGATTGTCATTGGCGGGAATACCGCTAGATAATACTATTCCGGATAAATTGCCATCTTCCGAGGACAAAGTTTTGATCGCAAACGGAAGTCTACCTGATACGACGCCAGCAACTCTTGAACAAACTCGTTGTAGTGATGGATCATTAATAAAGCCTGAACCATCCGGGGTATATAATTCTATAGATGATAACTATTATGTAACCAATCCGGCTTTCGGTGGAGTCTCCGTCAGTGCAGGTGTTCCTACTCCCGGAGTTTCAACTACGATTATTATTGACGCGGTCTCCCCGGGGTCAACACCAGGCGATGGTTATATTTCCGGTGATGTAGTTATGATTCAAGGCGGTGATGGTACCTTTAGCACTGCGGTTGTTGTTGCTGCGGCTGGCTCGGTTACCGGATTCTCATCATTCACCCCCGGATCATACATAGTGAGTCCGGCGGTACTAATTAATGTACCAACTTTAGTTATTAGTGGTGCAGGTGATAATACATTAACTGCAAATATCAATATGGGAATTGGCACGATTTTTGCCCCGAGCCCCGGTGGAACTCCGGTAGATACTGGGCAGGCAGTAGAACCGGGTAGTTTAGCAGGATCACCCTACACACGATTAATCCCGCCTAACTTGAATGTGATGTATACTTCTGATATACTATTACCAGCAACACTGACACCAGCCGAAGCAATTAACACTGTTATTGAATGTAACTGTGATTGTTGGGTAAGCCCATAGAGAAATCAAGCCTTGTAGGTCTACGGGCAATTAGGAGAAAATATGACCAGAGAATTTAAAATTTTAGTATACCTATCGGTATTAATAATGGGATTTATGATAGCCAGACCAGTTGCCAATCAAGGAGTGACGTATGTTGCTCCAAAACTGCATGTGGATATGAAACAACTTGCCTGCGTGGCAAAGAACATATTTTACGAAGCATCTAATGAATCTACTTTGGGTCAGGCAGCAGTTGCTCGCGTAGTTATGAACAGAGTAGCACACGGCTTTGCCAGAACACCTTGCGGAGTTGTCTTTCAATCTACTATGGTAGAGCGTGAAGATGAAGACGGTGAACCAATCATGAAAAAGATGTGTCAGTTCAGTTGGGTATGTGAAGGCAAAGACGAGCCTGGTAAAAACAACGCCAAGTACATAGAAGCTACTAAGATTGCATACGCTGTATTAGTATTTGATGCGTACAAAGAAGTTGTTCCAAAGACAACGTTGTTCTTTCACAATCTGACTGTCAACCCAAACTGGCCGTATAAGCGGGTCGCTCAAATTGACAATCACGTTTTCTACGCAAAGGGTAGAGACTAACTTGCGCTTATGCTAAAACGGTGATATAATCAGACGATGTTAAGTAGAAGCAAGGAACGGCACTCGTTCCAATCTCAAAAATATCGAAGTATCTTCGCTAAAGATCCTTCCGACGCAGAGGCAAAAATGATGGTTGAAATGTATGACGATTGGGCTAATCAAGACTTACTCAGGGAAGCTGATCCTGAATGGGCCACAGACAATCTGGAGCACGATCTGCGCTCAACAGATTGGATTCTGGAAAAGGCCCGTGAAAGCACAATCTACGCGCAACACCTGTATGCCGCAATGTGCAATCAAGACTTCATCAAGAATGACATATGGCCGTTGCTACAAGATAAACGCTGGAGTTGTTCTTGGCGACATGCAGGCGGCATCATCGCTGATATGCGACAAGAAGGAGATTACGTTGACTGGTATTGCACTGGCATCGGCGACCGTGAAGAAATGGATCCTCTGGAATTCAATGAATTGACAGTTGATCGGCAAATCGCGTACAAAGAATCTCGGGCGTATGTAGGTGAAGGTGTCATAACTGACGAGATACGCGAAGACCTGCGAAAGTTAGGTTGGATATCCGCTGAACAATCAGACGTTGATGACTAAATACTGACTAAGGAGTCTTTATGTTAGAAACATTATTTTACATCTTCATCGGTGCATTCATCGGATGGAACTTCCCACAACCAGCGTTCGCCAAGAACATTCAGACAAAGTATCTTCAAAAATACATTGATAAACTGAAAGCAATCCTTTTTTTCTGGAAATAAAATGCCAAATCTAAATCGTCCCGGCTCAGGCATGCAACTCATTAAGCAGATGATGGCCAAGCCCGGTATGCTACTCAAGCATCTTACAAAACAACAGCAGGCGCCAGTGCAACCGAAGGACAAGGTTACCCCTCGTTCTAAGTTTGCTGCACGTTAACGTAAATATTTCGTTAAAGGACTAAATAATAGAACAATATGAAAGTCCTAATGATAGATAAAATATGTAAACACTGCGGAATATCATTCTCTATTCGAGAAAATAAAAAAGCACTTACTCGACAATTCTGTGGTGCAATATGTTCAAGGCGTTGGATGGCCAACAACAGGTCAGCATCCTGGCGTAAAAAAGCGTCCAATGCAAAACAAGGCGAACACAACCCGATGTTTGGCATGACGCAAGTGAATACCAATAGTATATCTAACTTAGTTAGAGATTACTGGAAAGGTAAAAAACACTCCCCAACTTCTAATGAAAAACGATCACGTGCCTTGACTGGTAAAATAGTGAAACCGGAATCAACTGCCAAGGCGATCCAGACTAAAATTGATCGTGGAATATCCTGGAAACCTGACGACCCTGAATATATAGAGTTCAAAAAATATAGACGTAAAGTTTATTATTGGACAAACAAGAATAACCTAACAAGCTTACCTAACAATGATAAACGTAGTAAAAACGGATTTCATCTGGATCATAAATATAGTATCACTGAAGGATTCAACCAAAAAGTACCCCCTGAGGTAATAGGAAGTATTCACAATTTGGAATTTATTCCAGCCATCAGTAATGTAAAAAAAGGTATTAAATGTTCTATAACATTAGAGGTATTATATGAGTTATTCAGCCCGCGTCATTGACCATTATGAAAATCCGCGCAATGTAGGATCATTTCCCAAAGATGATCCGGATATCGCAACAGGAATGGTAGGTGCCCCGGCGTGTGGAGATGTGATGCGGATACAACTCAAAATCGATCCGCTGACCCAAATCATCACTGACGCAAAGTTCTAGACATACGGATGCGGATCAGCAATCGCATCATCTTCACTGGTCACTGAATGGATCAAGGGTAAGACAATGGAAGAGGCCGTCCTTATCACCAACCGAGAAATCGCTGAAGAACTCGCACTGCCTCCAGTTAAGCTACACTGTAGTATTCTTGCTGAGGATGCTATCAAAGCAGCAATCGCAGACTATAAAAAGAATCATGTTTAAACCTATTGTAAATTTCGCAAACGGAATCGGTCGTATGCACGGCCGGTTCTTTATGTGGCTCGGAAAAAAAGCAGAGTCAAACCCATGGTGGTCTGCTGCCCTGACGCTGTGGGCACTATATGAGATTGGCGAACACATCGCCGGTCCCGTAATGGCAATCATGGCAGTCACCGGGCATCTGGTAGTCAAATGATCACGATCACTGTTCAAGCAGCCCGTAAAGTAACGCAGACACTTGCCAAGCGAGGTCACGGCGAGGGTCTTCGCATCGGCGTAAAAACTACAGGATGCTCTGGTCTGGCATATGTTCTGGAGTACGTCGATACTCCAAACGCAGATGATCAATGCTACGACTGCAACGGCTGTAAGCTATTTGTAGATCCTAAGAGTATGGTATATGTCGACGGACTTGAAGTTGACTATGTTCGTCAGGGACTCAATGAGGGGTTTGAGTTTCGGAATCCAAATGAGCGTGATCGTTGCGGGTGTGGAGAATCATTCAGGGTTTGACATTAAATGGACTTTCTGCTATAATACTCGTATGGCAAAATGTTACATATTAGTGGGCGTTCCGGGCTCGGGTAAGTCCACCTGGATCAAGTCTCAAAACTTTGATTGGTCTCGTACTGTAGTCGCCAGCACGGATGACTACGTTGATCGTGCTGCCGCGCTGGTCGGCATGACCTATTCCGAAGTATTCAAAGAAGTAATGCCCGATGCAGTTAAGTACATGGCACTGGTTGTCACTGACGCGGTGAAGAAGGGGCACGACATTGTATGGGATCAAACTTCCACGACAGTTCCGTCTCGCGCAAAGAAGTTTCGCATGCTGCCATCTAACTATGAGGTTATCGCTGTGGTGTTCCGTACACCGGATGAGGCAGAACTCACTCGTCGGTTGGCATCGCGTCCGGGAAAGGAAATTCCGAAGTATGTTATGGAAAGCATGCGGGCCAACTGGCAAGAGCCATCGATGACAGAAGGATTTGATGTAATTATTTACGCATAGCACGACTACATTTACTACAACTGATATTTTTACTCTGGCGCAAGTACAAGATTTTGCCAGAGTGAGCGGGGGATGGTCAAGACATTCATAGTATTCACGGCGTGGTACAAGGGGGTTTCATAATCAGTAAACTCCCCGAGTGGTTAGAACAGAGCAAGTTTATCGAACAGCCTTTTATAAAGGAAATTCCGTATGCTTTCTCTGCATTGGGTCTTGACCTCAGCCGAACACACGCATTGCTGGGGAGATTGGAAGATAGCACTGGTGATGAACCCGCGATAATTAAAATATGTCAGGGGGTGATGATAAATAGAGTATGATCACACCAACTGAAAAATACGGTTACTGGGAATCTAACAGAGTCAAGTTCTTTAACAAGTTCGAAGCGTTATATCACGCTTCGGTCCATAAGACTAATATTGAATTTAAGTATCACAATGATATTTGGCGAGAATTTGACAGAACCTGGTTAGGGAAGCAACCACTGAATCTTTTATACAAAGAGCGGGCACAACAACTTAGAGACAAATATCAATATTTGATTTTGTATTACTCGGGTGGTTCGGATAGTCACAACATATTACGCACTTATATTGACAACAATATAAAGTTAGATGAAATATGTGTTCGGTGGCCCAAGGCACTGCTAGGTTCTACTATCTATAGTCCAAATACCTCTGATAAGGGGTCCAGGAATTACTGGAGTGAATGGGATTACGCGATCAAGCCAATACTTGAATGGATAGTAAGCAACAGGCCCGACATAAAAATAACCATTAAGGATTATGGGCGAGATCCTGATAAATTTGATATGGAGTCATTGGTGGGCCAAGCAGATCACGTGCGAGGCGGCGCGTTATTAGCATACAACCTAGTATCTGATTCTGATCCTTACTTGGCTGCTAAGGGCGTCTCGGTGGGCCATATATGGGGAATAGATAAACCTATACTACATGTAGATGAATCAAACAAGGTTTGGATGCAATTTTCTGATTTTGCTGTTCGTATGGTTTTTTCCGGTGTTGCAGACCCGGACTCTGGTGAAGCGTTTTATTGGTCTCCGGAGCTTCCTCTTCTGACGTTTGAGATGGCTTTTCAAACAAGTCAATATTACAACACGAATAAGGACTCCAGAAAGTACCTCAAGTGGGCTACTGCTCCACTCTGGGACCAATCAATAAACAACATCACTGGACAACATCAGAATAATACTGTTAAAAATATGTGTTACTCTACGTGGGATTATCGCTTTCAGGCGGATAAGCCGACCGCAATAGACCGATCTGACAAATTCTTTTGGTTCTACGAACACCCGGAGTTCGCCGACGTTAAGAAAGTTTTTGTTAACGAGGCTTCTGCTAGGTTAGCTGAAGTAGATGACCGGTTTATTAAGAAAACCGGGTTAGCTAATCAAATGACTGAATCATTTTATATAAGAACCCTTGATGTATAAAACACGATGAAAAAATTAATACTTCTTCTCCTTATAACTATTTCTACTCTAGCATCGGCTGCACATTTTGATGTAATTATACCGTTCACTCCCGGAGGAGGTGCTGATATAAGTTTCAGACATTTTCAAAAATATGCATCCGAGCATGGCACCGAACTTACTCCGCAATACAAAGGTGGCGCTAACGGGTTGATAGGTATGAATGCCGCTGTCGCCGGCAACCGTGAGACTACTGTGGTGTTTGGCACTCTCGCCACAGTTGCCACGCACCGAGCAGCAAACCCTAGCTATCAGTTTACTTATGTGTCTATGACACATGCTTCGATCATGGCGTTTGTCGCCGGGCCAAACAATAAATTACAAACTTATGAGGATCTGGAAAATGAGCTTAAAGTCTCATCCACGCGCCTCTCATTTGGGTACGGATCCCCTAACCAACAGGTACTTCTCAGCCAACTATTTATTAATACACGACGAATTGATCAACCGGAACCATTAGTCATCGGGTACAAAGGCGGAGCGCCGGCGATGATGGATGTTGTGTCCGGGCACGTGGATGTTGCTGTGGTGCCAATTAGCATTGCTATACAATTCATATCTTCAGGAAAGCTCAAACTTCTGGCGATCATCTCACAACATGACACTGCCTTCAACGTTCCGAGCCTTAACAAAAAATACAAGTCGTGGCAATCCGGGGAAGGATACCTTGTAGTGCTGCCAGAAGGTGCTTCTTCGGGCATTGTCCAATATTGGAATAGATTACTGCATGACTATTTAGATGATGTGCGAACAAAGAAGTATGCCACAGAGGTGTACATGGAGACTGTTGAATTCGGTCCGAACCCCATCGCGGATGGTGTGTATCCGTTAGTCGAGCAGATACGAAAACTTAACCAAAAGTAGCTTTCGGACACCAGACCATAGGCTGCGGTTGACTTTAATTCGACTCTGTGCTACAATAGCGTTTAGAAAGTGAGAAAAGTAGCTTTCGGGTAAATAGATTCACAAAAGGTTGACATTTAATCGAAAAACTGCTATAATAGACACATAAATTGATACTTTAACGAAACAAGGACTAAATAGATTACAATGAAAAACTTTGCTTGTCACCAGCTAATACAACATACATCGCTCTGGCCCTTATCGGCAGAGGCGTTTACAGGTATGTATCCAGTGACAGCGCCAGCAGCCTCAAGAAATATTGGGCGCGGTAATGGTAAAGAAGGTGATCAGTTTGAGGGGTGGGATGATTAACTAGCACATAGTTAAAACATCGTCAAACCCTGAGAACTTGCAAAAGTCTCAGGGTTTTTTGCTATGTGAACAAAAAACAACATAGCAAAAAATCGATAGACGAAAAATCGAAAATATGTTATAATAAATGAAGGAAAAGAATTTGACAGAAAAACAAAAATGGTGCTCAGAGCATAAACTGACAAGTGAACAGGTCAAGCGATTGATCCTAAACAAGTTAGAACGTGCTTTAGAGCATTTAGAAGCAAGAAAGAGGATACCAGAATCGGTTCTTGCGGAGTAATAGTGTGAATATGAGGAAACGAGGTCCTCGCTCTGCACTTAAAACATGGAGCAAACGGGCGGACAGTAGGATGAAATCTGCGGCGATAACGCAGAGATTAAAATCACTGGGTAGGGTATCAACCCTATCATAGTGCGTGGCAACACGCACTATTCTAAAACATTCTGATTCGGTGCGAGTCCGATTGATAGCTCGTAACAGCGGTCATATAGCGAGAAGGCAGAGTGTTTCAGAATAGCAAATATACATCGGTGGCGAAATGGTAGCCGCATCACGCTTTGAACGTGACGGTCGAAAGACTATGGAGGTTCAAGTCCTTCCCGGTGTGCCAACTATACCCGATGAGCCATAAAGTGCGGCGCTAGTCTCTGAAACTAGATAATGTGGAGCGTTACCACAGTCGGGTGCCAAGTTTATATGCCCCTAGTGTTAATGGCAGCACAGCGCACTCCAAACGCGCATGACAAGGTTCGAGTCCTTGGGGGTATGCACTTTTTGGAGAATAGGACTAAATACATTATGTTCTACTATCTATACGAAATCAAAAACAACCTCAACGACAAAATATATGTCGGCGTCCATAAAACAAAAAACATGGATGACGGCTATATGGGGTCCGGGAAAGTTATTCAACGAGCCATACAGAAAAATGGCCTTGAAAACTTCACCAAGACAATAAGAGAGACCTTCGATAATTCCGAGGCAATGTTTCGCAGAGAAAAAGAGGTCGTCACTGATGAATTCCTTGCAAGATCAGATACTTATAATTTGCGACGAGGCGGATTCGGTGGGTTCGACTACTTAAATAAAACTGGTTTGAATCGTGGCGGAAAGTCGCGTGAAACACACCAGACGGGGTGGAAAACGTTTGCAAAAAATGATAACAATATAGCGAAACATCTTGATCGCTGGAGAAAAATACAGCATTTAGGGGCTATCGCTCGTATGGAGAAATTCCCTAAAGGGACGTTTGACGGCCGACTGCATTCTGAAAATACCAAACTTGCGATAGGAGAGAAAAGCGCAGTCCATCAGCGTGGGGAAGGAAATAGTCAGTACGGTACTAAATGGATATCCAATGGGATAGAAAGTAAAAAGATCCGAAAGGACTCGCTGGTGCCAGAAGGATGGCGGCCAGGGAGAAAACAAACAAATGCCTAGCAGACCGAATGGGGAGGTACTCGCCCGATAAGCGAGCTGTAGTTGGATCGAAACCAACGCTAGGTACCAAATATCGACCAGCATCCCAATAAAGGGTGTTACAAAATGAGGAACTAACCTCTGAACGCCAGGCGGCGTTGGCATCTGGTGAGGGTGCATAGCCTGAATTAACAGGGTTCGAGACAATTTAATGGGCTTACCTAATGGGTAGGGAAACGCACTTGCAATGCGATGCTTGGGGATCGTTACCCCATAGGTCCACCAAACATCCCTGTAGTGAAATGAATATCACGGAACCCTGCGAAGGTTCAGATAAAGGTTTAATTCCTTTCAGGGGTACCAAGTTATGGTAGATGTAGTGTATCGGTTAGCACCAGAGTCTGTGAAACTCTTAGAGCGGGTTCGAATCCCGTCATTTACCCCAAAATTCGCCCCCATAAGCTAATGGTAGACTAAATCCTTGGTAAGGATTAACACTAGGTTCGATTCCTAGTGGGGGCACCAAGATTTCAGATAGACGTGGGAGTCGAGTCGCAAGTAGCGCCGACTGATCGGATTTTTTCACGCGAAAAAAGCAAGACCTCCTCCATACGAGACAAACTATTGAGTCCCCTGAACAAGGATAGGTAGCCTCTGAAAAACTATTAGCCCTACTAGTACAATGGAAGTATAACGGTTTTGTAATCCGTGGATGGCAGTTCGATTCTGTCGTGGGGCACCAAAAAGTATTCGCCCGCGAAGTATGCCCCTGGTGGTACGCAACCTTCGTAACGTTGAGGATTCAGTTCGAGGCTGAACGTGGGCTCCAAAATATGTAACCTTAGCTGATGTGGTCATAGCAGCGGACTGAAAATTCGATGAAGTAGGTTCGATTCCTACAGGTTGCACCAAATACAGTGGTATAGTTCAAAAGTAGCAACGAGGCTCTCATAAGGCTTAGACGAAGGAGCGTTACCTTCTACCACCACCAAACAATTTATGCGGGTAGAGTGAGAATGGACGCACATAACTTTGCCAAAGTTAAGATTCCGGATCGTTACCGGATACCCGCTCCAAGATATATCCTGCGAGGCAGCTAGTGTGGCCGATAGTCCTTCAAACTATTGAGAGGGGAGCAAAACCCCTGCAGGATACCAAGTTTATGAGTAGAGAATGGACCGCAGCCGGCATTGCCGGTGTATACTAGTTGCGTTGAGGTTCGATCCCTCAGTCTACTCCCAAATTATGCACCGTTCGTATAACGGCTTATTATGTCTGACTCTTAATCAGAAAGATCCGGGTTCAAATCCCGGGCGGTGCACCAAAGAATGCACAGCATCGCTTAATGCTGTGGTAGGACGGCTTCCCCAGATATATCTGGATCCATTAATTGGGCCTAAGGGCGCCTCTCAAACTACAACTAGAGTCCTCGCAAAAGGACATAGCACTAATTATATCAGTATCGTCTAAGGGTAAGGACGGTGGCCCCTCAAGTCGCAAATCGTGAGTTCAATTCTCCGTACTGATTCCAAAATTTATGTGACGGTACCAAAGAGGCCTAATGGCATGGATTGCAAACCCGTTGTTCGTGAGTTCGAATCTCACCCGTCACTCCAAGATATGCCTGGTTAGTTCAGTGGAAGAACGTCTGCCCGATTAGCGGAATGTGGCCTGTTCGATTCAGGCACCAGGTACCAGTTTTAGGATAGGTTCAGCAAACAATAAGCTAACTTTGGATGTCTAGCGACAAAAACTATCCTGTTATATTTCTCCGCGAAGCGTTACGGTAGCGTTCCTGGCTTGGATCCAGGGGGCGGCAGTTCGACTCTGCCCGCGGTGACCACTCTTTAGGATGCCTACAGCAATTAACTTTCACTGTAAATGAAACCAAATGTGCATCCTGTTATTTTTAGGTTCGGTTCAGCAAAAACAAAATCACGGTAATTGCCGTATCATGTGAGTTTGGATTTCTCACGCAAATCAAAAAGTACAAAACGAACCTGTTATATTTCTCCGATAGTTGTTACGGTAGCAGCCCTGGCCCGGAACCAGGAGGCGTAGGTTCGACTCCTACATCGGTGACCAAAATTTATTCCGCAAGAGTCAGCATGGTGTAGGCGCTTCACTGTTAATGAAGAATAAGCTAGGTTCGATCCCTAGTTGCGGAGCCAAATAATTTATGGGCTGTTAGTGCTAACGGGAACACATCTGGTTTGCAACCAGAAATTCGGGGTTCGATTCCCCGACGGTCCACCAAGAAAATCTCCAAAGGGCCAATGATGACAAACTTAGGGTCCACCAAACAATTCATGGGCTTACCTAATGGGTAGGGAAACGCACTTGCAATGCGATGCTTGGGGATCGTTACCCCATAGGTCCACCAAACAATTCGGAGACGGAAAGCTGATGGCTTCAGCAGCGAGTCTGTAAAATTCGCCCTTCGGGGAGTGGATCGAAACCACACGTCTCCACCAAAACAATGCGTGATTAGTGTTCAACGGCTAGCACAACGGTCTTCCAAATCGTAAGTAGGAGTTCGAATCTCCTATCCCGCACCAAACAATTCGGTTCGTGAGTCTGCTCGGAGTGGACGCTTCCCTGTCACGGAAGATACAGATGGGTTCGAAACCCATACGAACCGCCAAATATTATGCCCTATTAGACAAATTGGTAAAGTCAGCAGCCTCAAAAACTGTTATTCTCTCAGTTCGAATCTGAGATAGGGTACCAAACAATGTTCTTAAGGCTGTTGACGCCAATTGGCAGCAGTGCTTAATCTGTCTCATCATCCCTAGTGTTGGCGTACGAAAAGATGGTGTTGAGGTGTTAGTTCAGCGGAAGCAACGCCGACATTCAAGTCGGAGGCGTGGGTTCGATTCCCGCACACTTGTAACAGATGACAGCCTTAAGAATATTTCTCGCTATAGTTCAACGGATAGAATAGGGATTTCCTAAATCCTAGATGGCTGTTCGATTCGGCCTAGCGGGACCAGAAATTTGTGAATGGTGTAATGGTAGCACAGGAAGTCCGAGAAGCGTAAGCTGGGTAGGCGTCACTTTGCCAAGCGTGGTTCGATTCCACTTCACGAATCAGTTTTAGGATACGAACAGCAAAATCAAAAATTCAACTTTTAATTGAAAAATAAGTATCCTGTTATATGCGCGTGTAGACAAATTGGTAAAGTCGCCATCCTCAGAAGGTGGAACCTGCGAGTTCGACTCTCGCCTCGCGCACCAAAATTTATCTCTGTAGTTCAATGGTAGAACACTGTTCTGACTCGACAGATACGAAGGCTCGATTCCTTCCAGAGATACCAGGTAATGATAAATAAAGTTCAGAGTACAAAAATGCGGGGAGCCGAGTGGCCGCGGGGTCTCATAAGCCTTCGCTTTCAGGAGCATGCCCTGACCCCGCATCTTTGTATTTTGTATCCCAAGCAGCAATACGACCGAGTAACTCGTCAAATGTGATGGATGAATGATGTTGTTTTTTCTTGTTTTCGGTCTGTGTCATCAGTTGACAATTAGCCGGATGAGAAATAATTTTAGGATCTATTCTATTTGTTTTCCCGTAGGAAACTGACAATAGATGGTCTCTGGAGACACCAGACTGGTTGCTTTTTGGATTAAACATGCCATGTTCAGTGAGCAATGCCAAATTAAATTCTGCCGGGTAGTCTTTTAGATTAAAGGTAAATTTACATGATTCCCGATAAGTTAGCGAATCATTACAAAACATACATTTGTCGGATTGAAAACGACCACTGGTCGTATCTATTTTACCACACTCTACGCAAGTTCTGCTTTTAACTGGGCGAGGTAACTTAGTTTTTAACTTGGGTTCCCATCCGAGTTTTTTCTTATTTTTAAGTAATGTAATTCCACCGTTGATTCGTGATTCCGGTAATCGTAGTTTATTATTGAATATTCCGCTACATGATTTAGAACAGAACTTGCCGGCCATTATTAGTTTCCCGCACTGGGCACAGGGTTTCGCCCTCTCATGCCGCGAGTAATGTGCTGATAAGTTTTGTGCGGTTACCGACAACTTGCAATAAATACAAGAACAATACAGTTGAAATTTATTCATACTGTATTTATACATCTATGCAGAAATAGCGCAAAAACTGTTTCCGCATCCAATCAACTCTCCGTATGGCGTAATCTGGTAGCGTACATGCTTTGGGAGCATGCGGTGAAGGTTCAAATCCTTCTATGGAGACCAAGAGTTAGTATGGGTTGATAGTGTAATGGCAGCATCGCGGTCTCCAAAACCGTCAGTCTAGGTTCGAGTCCTAGTCAGCCCGCCAAACATACGGGATTAGAGTAATTGGTAACTCTACAGCCTCTGAAGCTGTCGTTCGGGGTTCGAATCCCCGGTCCTGTGCCAATGCCCGTGTAGACAAATTGGTAAAGTCAACGGTCTAAGAAGCCGTAGTTTGGGAGTTCGACTCTCCCCGTGGGCACCAAAATTTATGGAAGTATGGCAGAGTGGCCGATTGCACCGCACTTGAAATGCGGAGACCCTGAAAGGGGTCCGTGGGTTCGAATCCTACTACTTCCGCCAATACAATGCGCCTTTGGTGAAATGGATATCATCCTTGTCTTCGAAACAAGAGGTGCAGGTTCGATTCCTGCAAGGCGCGCCAACCGCAACTAAATACAGTGACACATTTAAAAGGAGCCAGCATGAGTATTTTAGCATTAGATATTTCCGGAATTCCGCGTCAGTGGATTTCTTACGATGACGCAATCCTGTACCACGCAACTGATTCAGTAGCATGGTCACTGGGCGAAATTGTGGCAAAATATCGCGGCGGATTCCAAGAAGACGGCACCCAATCATACATCGAATCAACCAGCATAATCGCTATCAAGGGTCACGGGTTCAACCCGTTGAAGCATGGTACGGTTGCGCTGACGAACAAGACTCTGTTCGGTCGGGACCGGTACACGTGTGCATACTGCGGTGAACATACGCCGAACTATCATCATCTATCTAGGGACCACATTGTCCCTAAATTTTTAGGTGGTGCTAACACTTGGATGAACGTAGTCACAGCCTGCAAGGAATGTAACAGCCGAAAGGGTCACGAGACTCTGAAGGAAGCAAACATGGCCCTGCTGTATGTGCCATACGCGCCGAATCATTTCGAAAACATGATTCTGGCTAACAGGAACATCCTGGCTGATCAAATGGAATATTTGATGACTGGTGTTCCGAAGCACTCGCGTATCCTGCTAAATTAATTTAGACGAAGCGACAGAGTATAAATAAAGATGATGCTGATGAAAGTCAGTATCATCCAATCGCCCGATTGGCTCAGGGGTAGAGCAACCGCCTTGTAAGCGGTAGGTCGTCTGTTCGAATCAGACATTGGGCACCAAGAATTTTCATCGGTAGAGCCAAACATGGGATGCGTTCAGCAAACATTACATAAAATTTGACTCATAATCAAACCGTAAAAAAGCATCCTGATAAATAATAGCAACAAAGGACTTACATGAAATATTGGGGATACCATTTAATGTTAGACTGTGCAGGATGCAATGAAAACATTGCCAGTGCAGCACAAATTAAAAAGTTCATCACTGAACTTGTTCCTGCTATTGACATGGTTGCTCACGGAAAACCCATGATTGAGTTTATGTTGCTAGGCGATCCTAAGCAAGGGTTCAGCTTGGTTCAACTGATTGAGACCAGCAACATCTGCGCTCACTTCATGGAACTCGACGGCACTGCATATTTTGATGTGTTCAGTTGTAAAGAGTTCGAACCACAAGTTGTCAAAGATATCATACAAAAATACTTCGGCCCAACTTCGGTCAAGGAACATTTCCTACATAGACAAGCATAAATTTCTGGCGTTCGTTCAACGGATAGGACATGATTCTTCTAAAGTCATTATGGGGGTTCGATTCCCTCACGCCGGACCAAACAAAGTTGACATTAAATGGACTTTCTGCTATAATAGACTCTTAGATTGATTGAAGGTTGAGAACAAAACGGCAGAGGCACTGGAAAATCGCTCAGTGAGAGCAAGTACAGTGAGTAAGCAGGAAGGGAACTTGACAATTAATCAATCTTCTGCTATAATACAGCATACGTTGAAAAAGTGATCGAACTTATCAACTTAGTTCTTTAATCGGGTTCTGAACGGAGTCTGCAAAGCAGCACGTTATGGTAGCGAAACACAATGATGTTGCGTGAGGTGAACTAAATGTTTGTGATAAAGGCATACAGAGCCCTAAGCATGTAATGTGTCGAAAGACACCCCGATTGAACTTAGTTCATTAAAAACTTATCGAATGATTTCCTCGATACCCGAGAGCGATCTTACTGCGAAAGCAGGTTGAAGAAAGCAAGGACGCTGTGAAGCGACCCCAGGGCGAGGAATCATATTCAAGCATATTATCAGCGTCGAACCGCTAGGCGGTCTTGGGTTGAATTCCCAATAATGTGTTTGAATATGATTTAGGATGATTATACCGTTAAGGAGACGGTTCCGGCTGTAACCCGGACGCCGCAAGGCTCTGATGGATCGTTACCATCATCATCCACCAAAGTTTGCTGAAACGCGATGTGCTTTAATTAGGACTACGCGCGGATAAGAGAGTAGGGGCCGGTGCCATACAGTGCATCGAAATATGGGGTCACTTCAGTTTAACAGTGTAAAATCCTTCGTCGCTCGGAAATCGCAAAATCAAAAACCTGGATCGGGAAACCGGTTAAGTGGATTACGCGAGTTACTAAGGTGTTCTAGACACTGAATGTGGCGGAATTCTCGCAACGCTATGCAAGTCGTCCTGAAGCATAGCACCTATTGAATCAAGTGGAAAGCAAGAGCCACAAAGTAAATGTCGATCATCTTGGCTACTCGGTGATCCGTGTTGTGTTCATAGAAGTACAACTTGTAAAAGACGGGGTAAGAATCCTCACGTAGAGTATGCCAGCAATTTATGACGCATTCATCTATCGGTAGGATACCAGATTTTCATTCTGGGTAGAGGAGTTCAACTCTCCTATGCGTTACCAAAACAATATGTGTGAGATTATATACTGTTCGGACGGCACACATATATTATAGCCGAACCCTGTAAAAAGTAAGCAGGAAGAATTCTCCTTGACAAATTAGAATCGTTCGATGGGCCATATAACGCAAAACTAGGTCCCCAAATTTAGCCGTTGTAGTCCTCAGGGAGGGCAATTGATTGTCTATCAATATCAGGTGGGTTCGAGTCCCATCAGCGGCGCCAAGTTTTTGCTCTTGATTGTTATTGTGTCAATAGGATTTGAAGCCTGTCACAGAGCGGTTCGATTCCGCTTAGGAGCGCCAAACATAGGATGCTTCCAGCAAACTTAAATTTCAAAACCATTATCTTTGAAAAGAAAAAGCATCCTGATTTATTTGCCCCGGTGATGGAATTGGTATACATGCCGGTCTTAGAAGCCGTATTTTAGGAGTTCGAGTCTCCTCTGGGGCACCAAGTTTTATTCCGTAGAATTCGAGCATGGTGCACGGACTTGACTGTTAATCAATGACTAGCTGGGATCGTTACCCAGATACGGAGCCAAATTATAACTATAACCGCTACTAGGCATAAATATATGCGAAGGTTAGAGGTTATAATATGTCAGTATCAAGCAAAAGAGTAAAAGCATGGCGCCATCGCGCTAAAGAAAGAATGGTTGAGGCAATGGGCGGCCAATGTCAGTGTTGTGGATATCACGCCTGCAAAGAAGCATTAGCGTTCCATCACATTGACCCGGCCCATAAAGAACTTGCATTTGGATCAATACGGGCAAATCCTAAAAAATGGCCCTCGATTATTGAGGAACTTAAAAAATGTATTTTAGTATGTAACAACTGCCACAGTGAGATTCATGCAGGTTTGCGGAAATTACCTACTGAATACAAAAAGTTCGATGAGAACTTCAATTCATTCAGAAAAATTCAAGAATATGATTCATGTCCTGTTTGTGGTAGTGATAAGCCTATTACAAATAGTTTTTGTTCTCCCAAATGCGCTACTACTAATCGACGCAAAGTTGACTGGGATAAAGTAGATTTGATAGACCTAATGAGTAAGCACGGTATTTCAGAATTAGAAAAAATGTTCGGAATATCAAATGCTGCTATTTATAAGAGAAGAAATAAAATCCTTCAGAGGGATAAATCCCCGGAGAACCAAGATACGGGGGCATAGATGATTAAAGCCGAAAGCGCCGCAAGGTTTATCTTTACCTCCACCAAGATATGTCGGTTGAGTATATGCTGGTCTTAAATGACCTTGTGGCAAGCGTGAGATATGACCCCTCACTACTCGCATAACCGACGCCAAATTATCGAGGCGTTAAATAATGCTGTTGAGAGACAGCAGCCTCGTCCAGTTTTGTAAGTGTTAGCAAGAGAAGTCACGCTGTCTAGGTTTGTTCGAACAACTAAAACAGTAAAAGGATGCGGGTGCAATGCCCGACTGGTCGCTTGAGTGGGACCGGGATACAAGAGTGTATAATCTGGATAGATCCCAAGTAACTTACCGAAACCCGTCCGGACTAGTTAATTCGGGTGAATGGTTCCTATAACGTGGTGGAACAACTTACAAATTCAATTTAGGATGCCTACTGCAAATCACAAAAATTTCACTGTATAAATGAAACCAATGTGCATCCTGTTATATATTCGGAGATAGTATAATGGATGTACGGGGTACTCATAATGCCTACGGTGTCGGATCGTGACCGACTCTCCGAACCAAGAATAAATAACAAAAAGAAACTCGCCATAGCACACGGCGTATAATGAGATAAGTAGTGTGGTTAGAATTCAATGCGGGTAAGGTGTTTATGGATACACATTAGTCTTCCAAACTGAAGTAGACCGGCTCGATACCGGCTACCCGCTCCAAAATTGTTGACTACAACAATAAAATGTAGTAGAATTAGAGAATAATGCGCTTGTAACCGAATTGGTATAGGTATCGGACTTAAAATCCGAGTTCTGTGGGTTCGAGTCCCACCTGGCGCACCAGATATGCATCGTTAGCTCAGGGGTAGAGCGGCTGCTTTACACGCAGCGGGTCGGCAGTTCGAAACTGTCACGATGTACCAAGAATATGGAGTATTGGCCGACCGGTTAAGGCAATTGATTGCTAATCAATCGTCCAGAAATGGGCGAGTAGGTTCGATTCCTACATACTCCGCCAAAGATCATTTAACAAAGGAAACAAATGAAACCCTCAAAAACTTTCAAGCTGACAAAGCGCAACAAGACAATGCTTGCCATTCTGCCGTTCAAGGACACAGATACTCGTGCAGCGTTTAAGGCGATGATGATCCAAGCCCAGCTTCAGAGCGAAGTGAAGATCAAAGCTGAACCGCGTAAGCAATTTGGTGCTGCGGTTGTGGCTGTAGAGCCAACAGTTTAATCAGAATTTAGGATGCCTGCTGCAAATTACAAAATTTTTTATTATTCAAAAAAACCAAATGTGCATCCTGTTATATTGCGAGCGAGACTTGGCAGTCAGAGAGGTCTTATAAGCCTTTTAGCCCCAGATTAGGGTTCTTGAGAGAGTTCGATCCTCTCCGCTCGTACCAGTTTAGTAAGACACCGGGTTGATCACAACGCCACGCATCAAGGTAAGGTGTCTGAAGGGTAAGTAGCAGGTTTGATCATGCTTATCCACTATTAGATTTAGGATCCTAACAGCATTTTAAAATTCCAAACCGCGCGATCGGGTTCGACTCCCGGCCACCTTAGGGTGCGTAGTGTATCGGTAGCACAGCGGTCAATAAAAAATGAATCCTGTTATTTTAACTAAAGAAAGAGAGACTATATGAAACGAAAAACCCGTAAACTATAGTGTCGATAATAGAACCCTGTGATCTGTTATTGGCACGAAAAAGACAATCAACAGATTATGGGGTTGTAATTCAAAGGTAGAATATCCGGCTTTTAACCGGTCTATGAGAGTTCGATTCTCTCCGGCCCTACCATAGTTAAGTATTTTGACGGTCTTTCTTGTCGCAATGTAGCCATAATTTGCCTGAGCGACAGAATTATCGGTGGCCCTGGCAGGCTGCGAAAACTCTGTATGCCAGTATAGAGGAATATTAAAATGCTTAACTATGGTATTCAACATCCGACCTAACGCTGGTGCAAGCCAGAGGAAGTTCGGGACTTGTGGCAAGTGCGAGTAGGAGAAATTTACTTTGGTATTATGTAAAAATTTACTTTGGTATTTCGTCAAACTACCAAGACATAACAAGCAACACAAACAGGACCAGGGAACACTTGCCCTATTGGTTCGGGTTGTGGCACCTATGACTTACTTTGAAAGGTGACGAGGACAGAAGTATCGAAGAACTAAGCGCATTGACCCTCGGGCTGTGTGAGCAAGTTGGATAATATTTCTGTAGATTAATGTTAGGTCTCGACAGAATCCCGGCTACAGGGTGTTGAAATCATATTGAAACATATTCATCATTGGTCGTTAGTCTCAGAGGTTGGTAGCCTGAACTACACGACGAAGCAGCTTAACCAGCGCGGTGAAAAGATATACGAAATCGAGAGTGTGTTTCAATATGATTTAGGAGCAAACATGAAAGTTGAGATTAATGAAAATTTTATGACCTCAGTTGTCGTGAAGGAAGAATGTGGAATGTATGACAACATTGCTCCAGATGATCTGACTCCAGAACAACTATTCAAAATCATCAAAGGTGAAGATCGTTGTTACTCAACACGATCGGAAGATCACCCGGAGTTCGTTAAATTGCGTGAGCAACTTAAATCAACTGGTTACATTGAAATTCAACGATCATGGTGGAATGGTGACCGTGTGTTAAAGTCGTTCACATTAAATAACAAAAAATTTAGGAAAGGTGAGAAATTCCCATGCGCGGCAGCAATGAAAGGTCATCTAAAATACATGAAATAGCGAGTTGCCAGAGTGGTCTATTGGCGCATCTTGATTCAAAAAGATAAATAAAGTATAGAGGTACTTTATGATAAGATGTGAAATATGTAACAAGGAAGTCAAAGAGGCAGGGATAAGCAACCATAAGCGTATGGCTCATACTGCCGAAGGCAAGGCTCAAACTAGGAAGGCTAATGCAGGCAGGCGCACTAAACAATCGCCGGCTGCGTGGAACAAGGGGCTAACCAAAGAAACTGATCAACGGGTTATGAATAATTCCGTAGCATTATTTGGTCATATAGTCAATGCCAGTACAAGAGAGAAGTTGCGTATTTCTGCGAAAAAACAAAACCTAGGCGGATATATCCCCTCTGGTGGTCGCGGTAAAAAGGGATGGTATAAGGGGTATTGGTGCGATTCCTCATGGGAGTTAGCATGGATCATCTATCATCTTGAGTGTGGCACTATCTTTACAAGAAATAATGAGAAGTTTAGATATTCATACAACGGAATATCAAAAAACTATATACCGGATTTTTTACTTGCGTCCGGCGAATATGTAGAGGTCAAAGGATACATGACTGAACTAGTCCGTGCAAAGATTGATCAGTTCCCGCACAACATCACAGTCTATGATAAGGATAAAATGACTCCTATCATAGAACATGTTGTAGAGAAGTACGGGAAAGACTTTATAAAGTTATACGAAGAGGATAGAAGTGATGGTCACTAGGCATCTTGGAAAGGTGTTCCGCTTGTGATGAACAGGCGACGGTTCGATTCCGTTATCCTCTGCCAAAACGAAAGGGGCACAAGAGTTCGAATCTCTTACTCGCTGCCAGTTACGGTAGGCGGAGTCTAGACCACTTCCGTTTTCATGAGACGGAAGGCGTCCTACCACCGATATCACGGAAGGTTATCCAGGCTGGGCCTGGCGCTGTTTCGAAAGCAGATGGGTCTTAACAGGCTGGGGTTCGATTCCTCAGCCTTCCGCCACGTTCAGTTTCCCTTTATTGTTGTAAATCACTTCAACAAAGAGTATACTGGCAATATGAAAAATTTATCTGCTATCCGCGGTGAAAAAGTTGAGATACAGCTTTTTACCACATTAAAATGCAATCTTCGTTGTTCTTATTGTGCTGTCTCTGATGCACTAGGTTCGCAACGAAACACATCTTATTCTATTGATGAATTAGAAAGATTTATCAATACACATCTATCCGATAAGGAAGTGTATTTTACTTTCTTTGGTGGAGAACCATTATTGAACCAACCCTTCATCGAAAGTGTGATGACACGATTTCCTGCTTCTAAATTTCAGTTCCAGACTAATGGTACGTTGCTTGATACTGTCCCGCATGAACTTATTTCTCGCATCTCAAGTTTTCTTATCTCACTAGACGGCGGCGAGGAGATTACAAATTCATTTCGTGGAAAAGATGTGTTTGCCCGAGTGATGAAAAATGTAGAACACATCAGACCTTATGCCAATGGCATGCTCACTGCCAGAATGACCTGGTGCGATCCAAAAACTACATTTGAAGAAATGGATGCATTACTGGATAGCTTTGATCAGGTTCATTTTCAGTTCGCTCAGTCCACTAGCGGGTATTCCGCTGAGGATATCTTTCAGAAGAAAATCATCATCGATAAGATGGTGGATAAATTCTACTCATACGACGGAGTTTACAAATTTGTCCCATTGATGGGCATTGCCAGAAACTTAGCAGTACCGGGTGCGGCGGCCTCTCAGTGCGCCGGCCAAACTCAGTGTAGGGTATCGACTAACCTACTTAATATACGTCCGGATGGCAGAATCTTTGGTTGTCCGGATATGACTACGCTTGAAGAAATGGAACACGGGTCTGTCAAGGAAAATCGTCTGAGTAGGAATCCATTGCAGATGCATCCTGATATGCCGTGTCATACATGTGAAGCTAAAGACTGGTGCCGCGGTAATTGCATGAAAAATTTACACATCGCATATGTTATGAAAGATGAGGCATATCGGATAGGATGTGTTGACCCCGTATGTGAACTAGTAAAGTATATAGGGAAGAAGATGGCAGAAGGTAATCCAGTTAACTGGTTTAGCAATCTTTCAGCAGAGGACCAGTTATTTGTCACCTCGGCGCCTATCTATGATTATGTAGAGATTATTCCATAGTGCTAAATATATGATGCCCGATAAAAAATTATTTTGTTCAAGCCCATGGCTTCACATTCGGTTAAACGCATCAGGACAATTTATCCCGTGTCGGTGGATGAATTCCGGCCATTACATAAATCCAAAATTTAGTACATATTCTGATTTGAATTTTAAGACGACTGGGTTGATGGAGTATTTCAACTCAGATCAGATGAAGTTAGTGCGTACTAGTTTGTTAACTGATAAAAAATTGCCGGCGTGTGCAAAATGTCACTACGAAGATTCATTCGGTAAGACTAGCGGCCGAAAGAAGCAATTATATCGCAGTAAGCTCGACAGTGAGGAATCATTTGACGAAACCTTTACTGATAGCCTTCATTATGATCTATTTAAGTATAGCGAAGAAAATAACGGAGAATCTAATGGTCACCCGTTTGATCTTCAAATTGATCTAGGTAATACTTGCAACGGTGCATGTATAATGTGCTATCCGGATTTAAGTTCAAGATTATATTCAGACTATACAAAGCTGTCAACGATATCGCCAGCCCTGTTTAAGCAGGGGCCGAAAATAAATTGTTGGTCAGATGATCCAGTACTACTTGACCGATTTATTCAGGAGTTGATAAAGTTCCCTAGTATTGATTACATTCACTTATTGGGCGGAGAGACCCTATACCTAGAAAGCTTCTACACGATTTGTGATGCATTGATCGCCGCCGGCTTATCGGAGAAGATTTTCCTTGGCACCACAACAAATCTCACGCTCTACTCTGAACGATTAGAAAATATAGTCACGCAGTTTTCTAGCTTCCACATAGGTCTGAGCATAGAGTCAGTAAACCCGCTCAACGACTACATCAGATATCCTGCTAAGATCGCCGGAGTACTTGACACGCTTGGTAAATTTTTAGAACTACGAAACGGTAATCCTGATAAGATTCACCTATCACTTCGTATAACGCCTAACATTTTTAGTATTTTCTATATGGATGAAATCATCCAATATATGTGCGATAATAACATAACAGGTGAGAGTTGTGATATCTTGTATAATCCTGCATGCCTGCGAATGGAACTTATTCCGGAAGACCTACGATTGATAGCTATATCAAAACTAGAAAAGGTGATAGAACTGAATTCACTGTCGCGCAGCGCAGTAGTAGATACGCGAAATTCCGGCTTGATACGCCAGGTGATAGCGTCTGTTGCGTTTTCATATATTGATTTTTTAACTAATATGACGTTACCGTCTGACAGTGAAAAATGTAGACGCGATTTGGTAACGTTCTTAAATGGATTTGAGTCCCTTCGCGGAAATTCTATCCTGGAGTACGCACCGGAATACGAACCCTTTTTGATGACATACGGTTACAAAAAGAAAAACTAAACTAACTAAATACATATATGAGTAAAGGCAGCACACAAAGACCAAGGCAAGTGTCCGATGACGATTACGCAAATCGATGGGATGCAATCTTCAACACCCATAAGGACAATAGTCCTGATGACAACCCTGTTGTCAACCCTGTTGAGGAGGAGAAGGAAGAGACAAATGATAACAGTTGAAAATCTAGTAGAAATAGCAGAGGAGATCGAATTGGGTGACCCAATTGATTGGGGAATGTTAAGTATAATTGAACATGATGCTTACCTACTTCTTGCTGCCGGAGTCCTTGAGAATTATAGGGTGTCGGATCCGGAACAACGAGAACTACTTACTCTGGCAACTATGGTCAAACTCACGGTTGAGAACTTCGTTTTGAATATGCGTTTGCTCGGCATGCCGAGCAATAATGATAAATGAGTGTTGATGTCCTGCTTTTTACTGAAATCTCTGCCCCAAATGTTAATTATGGCAGATCAGCGGGCGCGTATGTTATTGCGTCAGCTATCAGAAAAGCAGGTCACTCCTGTCAGGTTGTAGACTTTTTTACTAAGTTCTCACAGTCAGAGATTGAACACATCATTGATTCTACAATAGGGGCTAATACTCTTATTGTAGGTTTCTCCTCGACATTCTTCCAAAACCGAGAGCCAATGTCGCCTAGTAAATTTACCCCGGCATATCCACTAAACGATATAACTATGCATGGTTGGTTTATGCGAATAAAATCAATCAATCCTAAGGTCAAGATTGTCTTCGGTGGGGCAAAGGCAGAGTTCATTCAAGCAGAGGCTGATGTCTTTGTGCATGGCTATAGTGATCAGGCAATAGTAGAATACCTGGCTTTCCTCCAAGGAAAGAATCCGTTTTTTCAATATAACAATATCAATGATCATCAGATTGAAATCTATGGGGCAGACTTTACTGGAAAGTTTGAGTTCACCACAAGTTCATTAGAGTGGCACCAGTCCGATCATCTGCAATTCAACGAGACGGTACCTATTGAGATTTCCAGAGGATGCATTTTCAAGTGCCACTTCTGTTCTTACCCGTTGAACGGGAAAAAGAAATTAGATTTCGTCAAGGATGAAAACACGCTGCGCGAGGAATTTATACGGAATTACAATGACTATGGTATTACTCGGTACATCTACGCAGACGACACCCATAATGATTCCGTAGAAAAGCTACAGATGATGCATCGTATAGTTACTACTCTGCCGTTTGAAATAGAATACTCTACTTATCTGCGGATTGATTTATTATATGCTCATAAAGAGACTGCAAAAATGATGCGTGAATCTGGACTGCGGGCTACCTTTTTCGGAGTTGAATCACTAAACTATGAGTCTGCTAAAGCCATCGGCAAGGGCATTCATCCGGACAAGATAAAGGAGACTATCCACTGGCTCCGCGAAGATATATGGAAAGACGAAGTTTCGATGACAGCCGGCTTCATTGTGGGTCTGCCGCACGAAACGCCAGATACTGTGGCGAATTGGACTCAGTGGATTCTTAATGACAACTGTCCGTTGCACCGCGCCCAATTTACTGGTTTGGGTATTGATCGTAACGCCAAGACTTGGCAATCGGAGTTCTCTAAAAATGCCGATAAATATGGCTACACGTTTGATGAGCATGGCTGGAAGAATGAATACTTCACTGCTGCCACCGCCAGCGCGCTGGCGCGCCAACTCACCCTTAGTGCATTACCATATAGTGACGCCGCGAGTAATTTTCGTTTGATGATGTTAGGTAATTTTGGATTTACTCCAAGAGATACTATTACCGTCAAGACTCCGTTGGATATAGCTCCGAGGAGGATTGCATACATGAACGCCTATAAACAAAGATTGCTAGCGGCGTTAACGATTAATACCTGATATTGGTAAAAATTATATCAGTGTCGCTGTCGTAATAAATACTTGATGAATTTTACTCTTAATAACCATCTAACATATTCTATTGGTGGCAGAGAGTTTGGTCGCAGTCTTACTCCGTATGAAAAATATGTTGTTAAAGTGGGAAGAGTGGATCCACAGCATTATACCAGAAGCAATTATTTGAAACAAGAGTTTCGAACAACAATTCCGTTAGGAGGAAATATTTAATGCTTGCTAAATTAGTTTCAATCGGTGGTCGTAAGTATCTTAATAATGCAACAGTGTTGGCTGATGTGTTTGATTTTGTGAGACCGATTACTATCAGGGTTACAAAAGTATAAAGGAAGGGGTTAATCACGATGGTTATTTTGGCGACCGATTACAACCTAGTGATGTTGTGTTTCTAGGGTCATGTGATGTGATGTCAGAAATAACCGACACATCGAATCATTGGCCTAGGCAGATTCACTCCCGGCTACATCCTCGTAGTCCACTGATCTTATTAGGATCAATGGCAGTCGGTCTTCCCACTATGATTCGTCGTCTTTATGCATTCATTGAGACGTGCGGAGCTCCTAAGTATCTATATATGACGATCCCTCGCTTCGACGGATACGAGTATGTTAATAAGTCCGGTCGTTGTTATAATGCCAGTAGCAGAATAGCCTCAGTCAATTTTATGAAAAGAGCTAAACTGATTGATGAGGAAGAAGCTGAGGTATGGTTGATGCAACTTGCGGCCAACAAGCGATTAAGAAATCCGCATAATGATCAGTATATATTAGAGGAGAGATTTGCTTTCCTAGAAACCCTCTGTAAGTTACACCACATTCAACTGAAATGGACCTTCAATCCGTCGGATGCATCTATCGTGGCACTTCATTCGAATCTGGGTGCGTTCAAGAATATCAGTGATTTTATGAAGAAGTCATTTGTAGGATTGCCGGCAGTGCTGGATAATGAATCAGATCGATCTATTGGACCATTGACTCATGCAGCGATAGTCAGAAAGATCACTGCGCCTCAGGAGTGGGACTTCAATGAGTTATCCCGCCAAGCTCAGATTAATTATGATTGGCTAACTGCCACATACTGCGACAAGAAGATGTTCGGTGAAACATGAGTAACATTTTGATGGAGGAAGGTACTTCCTTGCCAATGCAGGATAAGGAATTCATCTTCGTCAATCCTACGGTGATCCTGAACCCGAAAAACTACAATCATTTAGAATCTACTCTAAGCAGTCAAGTGTTCAATGAGTTGCGATTTGGGTACTACGTTGGGGAATCATGCGCCTACCCACGTTTTGATAGGTCTAACTATTTCTATAGGCTTACAACCAATCCACTACTACATCAATTTCCTGACTTGAGTCCTACATATGTATCATTTGATATGGTCACTGATCAGAGAGCATGTGATGTGGAGAAGAGGGCAGAAGCTTATCAGGAGGTATACTTATTCTGGTCTGGTGGCATAGACTCTAGTGCCGTGTTGTGTGCTATGCTCAAAAACTGGAGTGTATCCTCATTGGATAAGGTAACGATAGTGTTGAATAATAACTCAATTAATGAATATCCGGCAATGTACCAGTCACTTATCAACGGGCGATTTAAAGAATGCAGCACTGATGAGTTCTTTGCCGGCACCAAACGATTTTCAAATGATGCTATGTTTATAACCGGTGACTGCGGAGACCCTATTCTAGGCTTCTCTGAGATTTATAAATTTGATAAAATGTTCCCAGGAATATATCATAAACCGTGGGCAAATCATAAAGATCAGCTACTTAAATTCTTTTCCTGTGCCGCCGGCGAAGCTGCGGGGAAATTCGTGATGGGCTACATAGAAAATTCACTCACCTGCTTCCAGATTGAATCAGTATATGATTTTCTTTGGTGGATAGATTTCAACTGGGGATACGATCTTAACTTTTTCAACTCTGTCTGGTCCTTTCAGATGCTATCAGTACCTGATGTTAGAAAGTATCTGGAAGAGAACCTGGTGATATTCTTTAATACGAAAGAGTATCAAAATTGGGCAGTAAGCACTATCGGTACCAATCAGAAAATAGGTGATACCGTTGCAACACATAAGATATCCATTAAAAAATATATCTATTCGTACAATAACGATATTGATTATTACTTAAATAAGCGCAAGATTGATTCCACCCCGTTGAATCCACAGATAAAGAAATCAAACCGATTATTCGGAATTGAATCTGACTACTCGTTAATATACACTTGCCCAAATATTTGGCAGTAAATCCGATCTCCGCCCAAACAGATTTACTTTATAACAGACTTCGTGTATAATTCATTCTTTAACTACAAGGAATGTCATGGGACTCAGTGCAGAAGAAGCAAAGAATATGGTTGGTAATCGGTATGACTTGGTGCTTATCGCATCTATTCGGGCCCGAGAAATCAAACGAGGACATCTCCCGTACGTCACAACTAACAATGGACCAATGGTCAAGGCTCTGAAAGAGATTGAGCAAGGATTCATTGGTCGCGAATATCTGAAAAAAGTGGGTCAACGCACCTGACGTTTACCCAAAAAGCATGACAAGTAAGACATTCGGTGTTATAATTCATGCTTAATAAGAAATTTAGAATCGGTACAGCAATAAAAACATTCTAATTGTATGACTTACGCCGAAAGGCCTAACTATACGACACATGTTTCATATCATGTCAAAATATGAAAAACGATTCTGTTATATTTAGGTTAGGTTCAGCAACATCATTAACTATGATCTGAAAGGACTTAGTCGCGCTATGTTTGTGGAGCCTTAATTGGCTTTGAAGCAGACATAGACACGCCGAAAGGCAGACGGTTCTCTCGCCCAGGATTTGTAGCCCTGGTTAAACTAGCTGCTAAACACTAACCTGTTAAATCTAGGATGAGTTCAGCATTAAAAACCTAACGCTACTGCTATAGAATGTGCCTGTAGGGGTGGACTGAAAAGTACATATCTACTATTTGCGAAATATCAGATACGCAGAAGGAATAGCTAGGTCGGCAAAGTACCGAATATATTGTTGGTGGTAGAAAAATTACACCAAGTAGGCAACATGAATTGTTGATAGGGTCGTGAAACAAAAATCTCGCATGAGTAGGGGCCGACCAGAAAATAAATAAACTCTCGTTTGATCATCCTGTTAACTTTTGGGCAACCCGAGAGTAGACAACAAAGAAGAATAGTGCTATAATAAGCACTGATTAGATTAATCACAGCATCAAATCATTAAACCCGCTCGTAAGAGCATTAATCTGTAAAGGAAAGTAAAATGAACGCATTTGTTAACGCAATCGCAAATCAATCCGCCCGTACCGAAAACGGTATGAAGGCACGTAAGTCTACGGCTAATGCCTGTGTAGACCTGTTTTTCGCTATCGGTGCAAGCCGCGGCAAGAACATCATCCCGCAATTCACTGCGGCTTTCGTGGAGAATGACGACCTGGCGCTGCGTATCGCAGCATGGGCACGTGATGCCCGCGGTGGCGCAGGTGAGCGCGAAGTATTCCGTCAAATTCTGACGCACCTGGAAACGGCAAACCCTGAGGCGGCCGCAAAGCTGTTGGCTAAGGTTCCGGAACTGGGTCGTTTCGATGACCTGTTGATCTTCAAGACCAAGCCGATGAAGGACAAGGCATATACGCTGTTGGGCGATGCGCTCCGCGCTCGTAACGGTCTGGCTGCAAAGTGGACTCCGCGTAAGGGCGAAGTGGCTGCGGAAATCCGTAAGTTCTTCGGCATGACCCCGAAGCAATACCGCAAGACTCTAGTTGGCATGACCAACGTGGTCGAAACGGCAATGTGTTCGGGTTCGTGGGATACTATCAACTACAGTCATGTACCGTCTGTGGCGCATGCCAGGTACAAAAAGTCCTTTGGTCGTCATGGCACGACATACGCCGAATACGTGACCAAGTTGGTCAAGGGTGACGCTGATGTGAAGATCAATGCCTCGGCAATCTTCCCGCACGATGTCCTGAAGGGTCGGATCACTGGATACAGTGTGCCGATGTCCAAGCAAGAATTGGATGTGATCGAAGCGCAATGGGCGGCTCTGCCGAACTACATCGGTGACGCATCAGTGTTGCCTCTGGTTGACGTGTCGGGTTCTATGACTTGCAAGGCAGGTCAAACGGGTTCGACAACTTGTTTGGAAATCGCAGTCTCTCTGGGACTGTACTTCGCTGACAAGGGTCGCGGCGCCTTCAAGGACTGTATGCTGACATTCAGCGACAGCCCGCAATTGGTGAAGCTGAAGGGCAACATCAACGAGAAGATCGACCAAATGGTCAATACTGATTGGCAGATGAACACTGACCTGAACAAGGCCTTTGCGAAGATCCTTGACACTGCGGTGGCAAGCAAGGTGCCGGCAGCGGATATGCCAGGTACTCTGGTAATCTTCAGCGACATGCAAATGGATCAATGCTTGAAATTTGATGATAGCGCGATTGAGATGATCCGTCGTAAGTATGCGGATGCGGGGTATGTAGTTCCCAACGTTATTTTCTGGAACTTGAATGCAGGTGCTAATGTGCCAGTACGTTTTGATGAACGCGGTACCGCGTTAGTGTCAGGATTTAGTCCCGCAATTGCCCAAACTATTTTGTCAGCGGACATGGACGGAATAACGCCCGAGGCCATAATGCTGAAGGCAGTTATGGCCACGAGATATAACGTTTAAGGTTTGTGCTTACAATTGGGACCATGCCACCGTAAGTAGTTGGTCTTATTTTTAGTAGAAGATGGGCAGTATATGCAAGAGTATACTGCCCTTTCCTCCATTCGCTTAACATGTTCGGTTATTCGGGTGTTGATATTTACAGGATTTTGACTACAGTTATCTCCGTGCAACTCTTTATACCTGCAGGGCAGCACTGTTTTACCGCAGTGTTGACAGGTTATTTTCTGCAATCGGAGCGGACTAATACGGTCGATAAGTTTTTCCGGGGAAGCGACCAGTTTGCAGTTATCACCGTGCCATCGTTTAAAGTGACTAATTGAACAGGTAATGCCGCAGTGCGGACACGATTGTTTCAAACGTTGCTTTGCCTTTTCAGCCTGCAAGGCTCGTGTCTTGACTGTCATCTGATGACCAAAATATGCACCACCCTCTCCGCTTTCTGATTTTAGATTTGCCCAATCATTACTTTCTACTACATCCCATAGATTGCTGTAGTGTTCTCCCCAAAATCGGATTTCATCTTTAGTTTGGCATTCTTTAATTATTTCAGTATCGTGTTCGAACCCATGAACCTTTAGATGGCTTTTCCAGTATACTCCTGACCCTGTATACTTAAAATGATCTATCTCTGTTGTTTGGCCAAGATATTTCAATCCGGTAATTTTATGGGTCTTAACGTAAAGTTTATAAATATTCATGCTGATTGTCCTTTCTAAGATAATACAGTTAGAGTAGTTGGGAATCCCCATTCCGCGAACTACACTTTTATTTATCACACTTACCAAAACACTTGATTTTTTTGTAGAAAGTAGTATAATCATATTATGCCAAAGATAGATATAGTCATCAACCCTGCTAACCAGGAACCAGTTGAATACTCTGGACGAGTATTCAATGGCTTTAAATGCCCAAGGACGGGATTGGTATTCCGGTTTAAGTCAGCGTATCTTAAACATCTTAAACAATATGCCAGGTCAGAGCGGGCCCGGAAAAAATCGGAAAATGGAGAAGTAGCCGGCAATTCAATATTGTATTATGCATTTAGTTCAGCCCCGGATAAAGATCAGAAACAAGCATTCTGTCGTGCCAAAGACTTTCTGAACACCGCGTATGGATTTAATAATTGGTCTACTGAAGATTTAGATGTTTTGAGTAATTATATTTTAACAGTAGCAATAAAGCGACGAAAATAAGAAAACCCGGAGTACACTTTTCCGTTATGTGAAGTGGGTTAGGCAAGAGACCATAGTTGCCCGGCGCTTACGATCCGCCTCATAGTCCCATCGTGGGGAGCCTGGAAAAATCGTAGGTCATTTCTAATTTGGCCAAACGTGACAGATATTAGATGAATGGCTCAATAGCCCTGTCCCGGGACTCTGTGGTGGAGTCGCCGGGACACCTTTTTATGTTGCGACTAAGATTAGAATAAATATTTGATGAAAAAAGTTTTAACGATCCTTCTGCTTCTCTGTGCTATTACGGGATGGGCTCAACCATTGGAAATTATCGCGTCTTGGCCCGCTGCCGGCCCCACAGATGTATTCGCGCGGGCAACTCAGCGATATTTAATGGAACGTATAGCCCGCCCGGTTGTAGTTGTCAACAAGCCAGGCGCAGATGGACGAATAGGCGGCAGATATGCACTTACCAGACAACCCGACGGCTCCAGCATCGTAATTGTCAGCACCGGGTTTCTTGTGTTTAACAAAGCGTTAACTACTAATCCTGGGTACGATTACACAGACTTTGACCTAGTAACTCCAGTAGTCAGAACACCGACTGCAATAATTGTTCCGATGAATAGTAAGATTAACAACTTTCAAGATTTTGTTGTAGCATCAAAGAACACCGCAATGAATTGCGGGACAAGTAATCAGGGCAGTGCATTTTCCGCCGAGTATCTAAAATCAACTCTGTCACTGTCTAAATTAGAAATGATCCCCTTTAAGGGCGGCGCAGATGTGTTGACCTCGTTATTAGGTGGACACATTAATTGTGCGATAGACACATTCGCCTCATACAAAACAGCGCACATTGAACATCGTCTGAAAATAATCGCTATCGCCGCCGGCGAACCTGATCATGCACTGCCCGAGATTTCATTGATAAAAACTACGATTCCTGGGTATGAGTTCTATAATTGGTTTGGTGTCGGCATCTTAGTTAATACCCCGGGCAGTATCAAAGACCCTATGTTGAAACTATTATCGGATATGTACAGTGACCCTAGGTTTATTGACTCTCTTGCAACTACTAATTTTGAAATAGTTAAACCCTCGTACACTCATGCATCACTTGATAAAGAATATCACAGAATTAATAAAATACGAGAACAAATCGGCATTCACCGGGTAGAATAACATGAACAAGTACGACAGCAATGAAGGGGACTACGGTTATTACACCGTTAACTCTGTGATATATTTCAACAAGATAGAGGCTATTCTGGCAGCAGAAGCAATAGGAACGCGCCCGGTGTTTATCTTTAATGACACCTCGTATGATAAACTTAATTGGATGGTCGAGCCGGATGAAACACTAGAACAGTTGTATGCAAAACGAGCATGGGAAATAAGGAACAAGTACGACTACTTAATTCTCCACTACAGCGGCGGATGGGATTCAAACAACATCTTAGAAACATTCGTTAAAAACAAGATTCCGCTTGAAGAAGTATACTTGCGTGGCCCGCTTACTACTGCGAACAATGACATAACTGATACTCGCGCCTCCAACATGTTTGCTGAGGTTTATTTTAATGCGTACCCTATTGCACAACATGTAAAGGAGACTTATTATCCCGATCTAGTAATCAATGTAAAGGATGTTACCTCTGGTGTTTTAGATTATTTCTCAACAGAGAATAATGCGGACAACTTCTGCTCACCTAATAGGCGCGGAGCTAATTTCTCTCCTTCAAGTTTGATCACACGGGCTGATAGTGATATTCTTGATCCTGGACATAAACAGTTAGTAGAGTCGGGCAAGAGAGTGGGACATATATTGGGTGTTGATAAGCCAATGATGTTTGTAGAGAACGGTGAATTCAAGCTCCGATTTCTTGATAAGTTTTTAGGTATGTTTTTCCCCGGACGAGCATCTGCGGTAGATTTGCCGGTGTACCAGGAACCATTTTATTGGGCAGCGTCTACTGGTCCGATGATATCTAAACAAGCCCATGCCATAAAGAATTATATTAAACTACACAACATAAATCCCAACAAGATGAACAACACGCGGAACCGGGGATTTCACGATTTCATCGGTAACATCATATATCAGAGGCAGTTCAAGTTGAACTTCAATCCTGATAAATTTACAACTATCTCAGTGGCGTTTCCCTGGGATGAATTCTTCTTTAGGGACCCGGCGGCCGAATATCTTAAAAATTGGAAAAATAGTATGGACCAACTGGACAAGTTAGTTCCGACGAATTGGAAGCACGATGGGACCATTTATAAAGGTGTATGTGGTATTTTTACTAAAAGTTATAGTGTGGGCTCATAATGTACGATGTAATTATCTTTACTGACATTACTAGTTTGCATTATGTAGGTCGCGCAATAGGTGCATATAAATGTGCTTATAGTTTGCGACAAGCAGGGTATGAATGCTTAGTAGTAGACCATCTGAGTGGGTTTACACCAGCTGAACTAGATACAATGTTGACAAAAGTTATCACCGATCGAACGTTGTTTGTAGGTGTCAGTACAACTTTTATGATGTCTATAGATACACCTAGTCAGTATAAACGCCTTTCAAACTCAGTGGTACCGCAAGGCCGTGAAACTGAGGATAGTATGGTTGAGTTGATACGGCAACTCAATCCGCGGTGCAAAATAGTAACTGGTGGGAATTTACCTCATGCAATACAAAACGGATCGGGTATTGATTACTCGGTTATAGGTTACGCTGAGGCTTCAATCGTGTCTCTTGCTAATCATTTGCGTCACGGTGATAAAATGCCTGGTAGTTACCGCAGCTTGTCAGGAACTATAATCGTAGACGACCGCACCGGGTCGAATCACGACTTTGTTAACTCTCCATTTAAATGGGGAGAGCATGATGTTGCTAATATGAAAGTATTGCCTATTGAAATTGCACGCGGGTGCATATTTAGATGTAAGTTCTGTTCGTATCCAATGAATGGAAAACAAAATTTAGACTTCATACGTCCCGCTGACATTTTATATGAAGAAATGTTAACCAATTATTATACATTTGGGGTTACTGATTACCTGTTATTAGATGACACATTCAATGATAATGAACCTAAATTAGATATCATGTTGTCAGTGGTGAAGAGATTGCCGTTCCAACCAAAATTTTGGTGCTATGCCCGATTAGACCTTATTGCAAGAAATCCTGCTACTCTTGAAAAGTTATATGATATTGGTCTCCGTGCAATGTACTTCGGTATAGAAACTCTAAATAGAAAAACAGGATTAATAATAGGTAAAGGATATGACAGGTCAAAGCAAATTGCAATGATATCAAATATACGGCATAAGTACGGCAATAGTTTGAGTCTGCATGGTAGTTTTATAATAGGTCTACCTGAAGAAGCAGTGGAGTCTGTAGAAAAAACATACAATGATATAATGAATGAAACTATCCCGTTACACACGGTAGTATTTAATGGGTTAGGTATTGCCAGAGCAGAAAGAAACCCGTTTCCAAGTGACTTGGAAAAGAACTATTTGAAATACGGTTACGCGGAAGATATGACCGCCCAATCACCCACATTTATTAATTGGAAAAGCAAACATATGACGTATGATATCGCTAAACAAATGGCAGCTGATTATATGTCTGTTGTCGCTCAGAATCCTCGTTTTTATATCAGTGGCCACCTTGGGTTTGGTTTAAAGAATCTCGGATACTCAGAGGAATACGTGCAAAACACAACTGCTGATACAGTTAACTGGGATATCATTTCCGACGAAAAATGCACCTTCGTCCAACAGTATAAGAAAATATTGTTTGGACGATTAGGAATTGACATTTAATCTTGTCTGTGCTATAATAGCTGCATAGGAGAACAAAATATGCCGTTTATTCAGAACTGCGCTGCAAGCGATATCGCCAGTGGAACTTTCTACAAAGATCCAGGTCCAAATTCAATGCTGATCCAAATTAGCGATCCTGCTGGTTGGGTGCCTGACCCTAAGCACCTTTTCGCGGAGGTGCATCAATTTGAATTCCTTGACATTGAAAAAGACGATCATGTTTTTGACGAGGCATTCCGCTGCACCCAAAAGCAAGCAAGCGACCTCGTCCGATTACTCCAACACGCCCTCGAACTTGATATGAACGTCACTGTCCATTGCTTCGCAGGTATCTGTCGTTCGGGCGCAGTCGCCGAAGTTGGTGTGATGATGGGATTCGAAGATACTGGTCGTTATCGTCAACCTAATCTTTTGGTCAAGCACCAGATGATGAAAGAACTCGGGATGACCTACGACCCTGACGAGGAATCTGAACCGGTCAATCTGCTGCCACCGAACGTGACAGAGGATACCCTTAAGGTATATCTCGGTTATCTGACACTGCCCGGTAGTTCAACCTAAGGAAAAACAATGTGGTTTTCAAAACCTGATTACATTGCGCCCGTCACCGCGCCATCTACGCACCCGTCTCCTACGATGGATACACCGTCGGCATGACCGATGACGAACGAGTTATGTTGCGACTAACATCAGGTTACACCACATTGTCGGTGACCATGAATGAAGCTGGTGTTCGCCGAATGATTAGATTGCTTGGAGCCACATTACCGGAGGAAGAAGATGATCAATCTGCACCTAAGTCTGACTAATCCTTGGTACAAGGAAAACTTCAAAAACCTATTCTGCCGTTCTGGTATGATTACCGAACACAAAGCATGGGAATTTGAAGTTTGTCGATATTCGTATGACTTACTCAAGATAAGTTTTGATTGGTCAGCGCGGTGTGACCACGCTGGGCCGTCGTTGGAGGTGTGCTTATTCGGGTACGGCGCGGAGGCGAAGATTTACGATACTCGTCACTGGGACTACGACAATAACTGTTGGCAACTGTAACACAACTGTAACAGAACATTCATAACAAATAGATAAATAAGGTTATGATACACTACATCCGAGACACAACAAATTCATTCCTATCGTTTGTCAAAGACGATCCTGTACGCCCTGAGATTCCAGCAGAGTTCCGCGTGAGTAACGGCAGATTAGTCATTGTACTATCTGACGAAACTCCCGAGGACACTCCCGAAGCAATGGTGTGCGTAAGTTTTCATAATGCGATTCCTGAAAATGTGGCCGGTTTGGATAATACTGCCGAATCCCCTACTTGTGCTGTATATTATACGGTGTGGAGTTATAAACCCGGCGCCGGCCGAACTGTATTAATGAAGTCAATGGATTACATTAAAGTACATTTTCCGACAGTGACCACGTTTGTGACATTGAGCCCCAAAACAGATATGGCTCGCAGGTTCCATTTGTCAAATGGTGCTGTATTGTTCCGTGAAAACGAAACTACGATTAACTACTTATATTCTTGATTTACATTTATCACCGTGATAACGTTTGTAGTTACCGTCATCGAAAAAAGAATGGCAATGCGGGCACTCTTTTTTAACTTTGTTCTGAAAATGATGATTACCGGCATCAACTAACTTTCGCTGTGTTTCCCGTTGAGAAGTTCCGTCACCTAACCAGTTATGCGTTCCCTCGATCACCCTTCTGCGAGAAGTTCTTCCTTGAATCTCTCCGCCTAACATATGATATGTACCTGCACTAACCAAATCGGATACTACACTTGTACCATCTGCTCGTTTTAAGAGATGATGGGTACCGTCTTTAACTCGTTGTCGTGTTGCATTTGCAATAGCCTCTCGAAATACACGAATTCTTTCTTCTGACATGTTTATCTGTCCCGATAACCCCCTCCAAGCATATAAGTCTTGCCATCTACCGAATGATTCAAATAATAACCGATGCGCCTCTGCGTGTTCTTTTACGGTTAATGAAACAATATTATCCGGGGAATCAGTTCCCCCTGCGTGGCGCGGAATGATATGGTGTTTGTGATAAATAGTCATGCTGATACTCCTTGAAAGTGTTAGAGAGGGCGGAGGTCGTAACTCGTGGCTCTCACTTTTATTTAGTCCTTATTTATGAATATGTTTCCGGCAATTCGGTTCAGTTATCAGAATGATGACTATAACCTGGCCCGTGAAATAGTTTGTAGAAAATTAACTGAGGCAGTTTCTACTGTCATTCCGCTCCCCAAAGAAATCGTAATACGAATTGCCAATTTAGGACCGGCCACGCACGGCTCCACTGCAGTGGAATTTAGATTTAGAAACCGTGTGACTATCAACAGCACGTTATCATTGGAAGAAATTCCAGAAGTTCTGGTTCACGAACTGATACATATAAATCAACTTCATACCGGAGTATTAAAAGCATCCAGAATTGGCACTTATTATTGGAATGGTCAACCATATAAAATAAACGTAAACACGATGACTTTTGAGCAGCATCAGCAGTTGCCATGGGAGGTTGATGTGTTAGCCAGACATGAAGGTGTATTATCAGAGGCACTTGTCTATGCGATGAAACGATAAATACTTCATGTCCGATATTCCACTTAAACGCCGTAAACGCCGCGCCGATACAAACCATGTCATATATGTGGTTACCAACACATTAACCGGTGAGCAATATGTGGGTTTAGCCGTTATCAGCCCGGCCGGAGTATATGCGGCCATGCGGGTTCGTGCCCGAAAGCATGTTCAAAGAGCCAACGCAGAGAATAAAGACTGGGGTCTGTGCAAGAGCATTCGTGAATATGGACCTGAGGCTTTCACTTTTGGGTTGCTCGAAGTCGTCCGAGGTAAGGCTGCGGCCCATGTCCGAGAACTTGAATACATCCGCGCCTACCATCCAGTCCTTAATACATTCCGGTAATGCTTTCACCAAAATACTATCTTTTTTATAAGGTGTGTGCTATAATAGCAGCATTGATAGTAATGATGTGGTGGTTAAAAGTTCCTGATGAAGAAATTAACTCCACAGAAACAAACAAGGAATGTAAAAATGAAATTGAAAGCGATCAACGAAGCACTCAACCATGCGATTTCGGGCGGAAGTGAATATCAATGGGCATGTTACCCAGACGCACGATATTTGGACTACGAAACTAAATTTGGTAATGCCAGTGTAATTTTCAACACCTCTACCCAAGAAGTTTACGAAGCATCAGTGGAAGCAACTGTTGACGAAACTCGCCCATATCGCTGGCTAAACGAATCGCACAAGCAAGCAATGTTTGACGAGGCCGAAGCGCGCGGCGTAGATAGAGATAATGCTTGGGATGATGTTCACTGGACCGATCTTGAAACGGAAGAAGACTTCCTGGAAAAAGCAAAGGCTATTCTTGATGGCGAAGAGTTTGATACCCGCATTGAAGTTCCAATTGAACTGTCTGATGCAGACTTCATGGCTCTGGCTAAAATGGCACATGAGCGTGATATTACATTCAACGAAATGGTCGTTGAGATTTTGAAACTGGCAATTGAAAGGCTAAAAAATGAAAAAACTTGTACTGGCCATAATGGCGGTGATGATTGTGACGACTGCCATTGCCAATCCTGAGCGGCGCGACTACTCTTTTAACAATCACGACTATCGACAACGACCGCATCCTCAAGCGGTGTGGCGTGGTAATGAAGGTTGGATACTGCCTGCTATCTTCTTTGGCAGCATCCTGGCAATCGAGGCCAGTCGTCCTCAACCGGTTGTCATTCAGCAACCAGTGATTGTCCAACCCGCATACGTCGAACCCGCCTACAAATATGTGCGGGCGTATGATCCGAGTTGCTCATGCTACAAACAAGTATTGATTCCGATTAATGACTGAACTATTTTCAAATATAGGTACATGGATTTCCGATGATTACCGAAAGTATCCGTTTCGTTTTTTTGTTGAGATTGCAGCTTGGGCGTTATCTATCGGATGCTCTGTCACGATGGCGCTCACTGTCCCTAATCCGCCGCTTATTATTCTTTATCCCATTTTTATATCTCAGTGTATTATGTTCGGTTGGTGTTCCTACAGTCGCCGATCATTTGGTATGCTGGCTAACTACGGGCTGCTAGTAAGTATTGATTGTGTTGGTTTAATTCGTATGATTGTTAACTAAGGAAAAGTAATGAGTAAGAGATATACACCTGAAGTTCAGGAAAACGCAGAAGGCGAGTTGTTCATTGAGTTCCCTCCGGAACTGATGGCAGAGACTGGTTGGAAAGAAGGCGACGACCTTGTTTGGACTGATCTGAAGAATGGCACCTGGTCTCTTGTTAAGAAGCCAGCCACTCAGTGGGTGCTGGTTGAGGCAATTTCAACGTTCCGTGAACGCTACATGGTTGAAGTTCCTATCGGAACAGATGACTACGGCAAGGACAAAGCTGATTGGGCGCTTGATACAGTCACCTGTAATGAAGCACAGGAGTTCAGTCAAGAACACCTTGGAGAAACGATAGTCAGTCATCGTGTTGTCACCAAGGCAGAAGCTTTGGCGCTTTCGGACATTGATAATGACTACACCAAAGACTGGGACGAAGAAACCAAGCTGAAAACCTTCTTCACCGCTTGGACAGAAAAATGAACTACCCTTGGTATAAGAAACTAATGCTGATCGTCCTTGCCCCGGTTATTATCGGTGCATGGGCGGTGATGAACCCAAAGGCTGTATGGGCCGAAGCAAAGAAAGAATGGAAACTATGAGCGATATTATGCCAAACGGGCCGACACCGAAAGAAGACTGGGCACCTGAAGATTGGGAAATCTTCCAGTCATGGCTAACTGGTCTACTTCATACGAATGTAGTCATTGTAACCTTCACTAAAGTCGACGGTACTGAACGCACCATGAAATGTACTCTGAACCCGGCGTTGCTTCCTGTGGTCCCGGTCACTGAATCTAAGAAGGAACGCAAGCAGTCAACAACAAGCATTGCGGTGTTTGAAGTTGATTTACAAGAGTGGCGCGCATTCCGTGTTGCTGAGGTCAAGCGAGTTGCTTTCTCAATAGGTGACGATCAACCACTGATTGAAGAAGAAACCGGTGAATTCTGGCCCTTCCCGTTGCGCCCGAAACCGTAAGGACGATAAATAGATAACAAGCAGAAAGTTATCAATGAAAATCCATAGTGCCAAGCGCATACATTGCGCGTTAATAGACACCAATATCGGTGAGTTTAAGGTATATCAAGACGGTACCATGGAGCGCTGGGACGCTGCCAGGTATGAGTTCGGTTCATTTGATGTTGACAGGTTCGACGTAGCCGATATTGACCTGATTAGAGAGACCGGCATTGCTCTGCTAAATTAACCCAAACTTGACAATAAATGGGGATTATGCTATAATACTCACATGAAAAAGCAAATCCTCTCATTCACGATTGAAAAGCCCAAACACCGGGTTCATCGTGTTCTGTTCCAAGAAGACACGCCCTTCAAGCCGAAGGTTGTAAAGCGTAAGGACACCTACAAACGGCGTCCGAAGCATGTCAAGCGCGATTTGACATAAATTCCCAAATCTGCTATAATACAGTCTGAAATCAACAAACGGAGTTAAAAATGGGTTTTGAAACTGTTGTTCTGGAAAAGGTCGCAAAGGTTCTCGGTGCCGACAATGCTGCATCTTTTGCTTACGGTACCCTGTTTGTCATGGCTCTCCCCGAAGATGCTGACAAAGTATTCCAAATGCTCTCCGCCGACTACAAAAACCGCGTTGAAATGAACGCATGTGGCAGCGAATTCGCATACGATTTTATTTGACAAATAATCGCTTTGGGTATATAATACACTATCAACTCGCAAAACGGAACTAAAATGTCTCTCCAGAAATATGTCGCTGACAAAAATCGCTTTCATGCTATGTTCAACGCCCCGGCAGTCGATCTTAGCTACGCTTCGGATCGTCAAAAAGTCGCTGATTGGCTCGACTCCGATCTGTCTCCTGAATGTCTGACTTGCGACGGTGAACGTCCCCGCGCTCAGGTCGCTGCTCGTTACAAGATGCTGACCAAGGCTGCCCGTGAATTGGTTGCTCTTGACCCGAGCGTCAAGTTTTACGAATTCGCCTAAGGAATCAAAATGATCAGGCTTACTCACATCACCCGCGAAAGCTACACACCGTTCACCGAAGGATACAAGAAAACGGGCACTGAACAATTGTTCGTCAACCCGATGCAGCTTGCTGCCTATATCGACGGTAAGATTTGGTTGTCCGGTGGTCAGTCCTTTGAAGTCACTGAAACTGCTAAACAAATTGGCATGCAGCTTGGCATCTAAGGTTGACAATAAATCACTTTGGGTATATAATACACTTATCAACTCGCAAAACGGAACTGAAAATGACAGCACTCACAAAAACCCAAGTATCAGCAATTCGCGCTGACCTCGCCCTCGCTTTCACCCTCATCGCCAAAAAGCACGGTATCGACTTTTCTCTGGGCACGATTCGCTTCAACGCTGAATCGATGCGCGGTACGCTGTCTGGCGTCGTTCGCGGCGCTGCAGGTACTTCGGTGACTACCCCGGTCGATGTGAAAGCTTTGGCTCTTGCTAAAACCGGCAAGCGTTTGCTTGGTGCATCTTTTGATGCGACTGCCAAGTACCGTTCGCAGTCTCTCGGTGTGGTTAGCTTTGTCGGCTACAATAGTCGCGCCCGTGCTTACCCGTTCGTGGTGCTGACTTCTGCTGGCAAGCGTTACAAGATCGGTTCGAACGCAGCGACCAGCATGGTGACTGCAGGTGTCGTTGCGTAATCTCTCAACTTAGGAAATCAAAATGAACTTTCTCGCTGCTCTTACTCTTGCTGTTGGCGCCATTGTACTCTTGGTGTTCGTCAGTTTTTTGCTCTCATACCCTGTGTTTCTGCTTTGGAACGGCTGTTTGGTCGGCGCGGTCGCAGGGGTCGCTGAGGTCACCTGGCTCCAAGCTTGGGGACTGACCGTTCTCTGTGCTTTCTTGTTCAAGCCGTCTACTTCCAAGTAATCATGGTTTACACATTCCTCACAGTGCTGTCCACAATTTGGGTGACACTCTATGCAATAGGGACACTTCATACTCTCTGGTTGTTTCTCGGGCTGACTTCGTACCAACAATGCAGGGCGACGATCACGCTGAACCCAGTCGGTGGTGCGGCGTTTCTGGTATGTGTCTCCTGGTTGATTACGAGGTTCTTCGGATGAGTCCTTATATTCTGATCTTTATCACTGCGTTGCATCCGACGACACTCGGAACATTTAATTCCGAGGCATCTTGTCAGGCGGCAATCCGCACGATATACGAGACCAAGATGTATGGCTCGGCAGGGCTGATCCCAAAGAATCCGGAGATTGACCGGGCAATTGACATTCAACTGAAATACCAAACGAGTTACAGATGCGTACCGAAATGACAGGAACCTATCAGCGAATCTCCGAGCGTTTGCTCCTGGTGAATTATCGGCGACCGAAGCCTTTCTGTTTCTTTGAGGATGGAAAATTGCTCGTCGGAACACAATCACTGCACCGCACGACACAAGCAAGAATCTGGCGCATGTTTTGGCGCATCAAACAAGTAGGACGATAATGAAACGATTAACTGCTGTATTCTCTCAAGAATGTATTGACGTACTTTCTGATCGTACCAACGTGGTGCTGACAATGGATCAGTTTCTTGATCTGATGAATGACAATAAGGACTGTATCAGCACCCTGACAGAATTCGGCCCGCATGACACCCTTGAGCGTGAAATGCTTATGGATCTGTTGGCTTACAAAGTCGGTGCAGGGCGCTGGCCCATGTACGGTGACACGGCTGAGTTTTCAGCTACTTTTCGGACAAAATTCCAAGAAGGAATTGCTCGACTCGGCTACGCTGAGGTTGACAATTAATGCGTTTGGGTGTATAATACACTTATCAACTCGCAAAACGGAACATAAAATGGCTTACATGAATCAGCAACGCAAAGCAGAAATCGCCCCTGTATTGAAGGCAATCTGCAAAAAGTATGGCGTCAAGGCTTCGGTTGCTGTACGCAATCATTCGACGTTGGTTCTCAACATCAAGTCGGGCCCGATTGACTTTATCGGCAACCTGAACAAGGTTTGCTCCAAGGCGCCCGGTGCTGATCGTTATGGTGCGTATCGTCCTGCTGTCGGGTCGATTGACGTTAACCCGTATCACTACCGCGATCACTTCGACGGCAAAGCTCTTGCTTTTCTGTCTGCTATTCTGCCTGCAATGTATGGTCCTGACTATTATGATCGGAGTGATATCCAGTCTGATTACTTTGATTGCTCCCACTACATTGACGTAAATGTGGGCTCCTGGAATAAACCCTATTTACTTACGAAGTGATTTACAGTTATCACCGTGATACCGATTAATCATATTATGAGAAACCTCTTTCCTACAATGAATACAAGATACTCGCATCTTAGGGACGCCAGTGAAAACAGCAACGTTCCGTGCGGCGACTATCACACCGTATTCGGCGGAATGAGTTTTTCCATAAAACGGGTTAGCTTTTCCGATGTAGCCTCTGCGCTCTTCGGTCATCTTGGCAAGATGGGCAAGCAACTTATCAGAGGCTGGAACTTTCATTCCGGTATGAGCCTTACTCATATTAGCTCTCCACTCCTCACTAAAGGCTTCGCGCTTGCGACCAGTGTAGGTTTCGGACATTTGTGTTCTCAGTTTGGCGTACGTTCTGCTGGTAATCCGGGCACCTCTTATCTTTGCTGAACGACCTTGTTGCCAAGCCGCATAAACCATCTTACTTTTAACATCGTTTCTAACCATCCGAATAAGCAATAAATGACAAATAAAATGCTCCCTGGCGGTAAGTCTGACGATGTTCATTGTGTCATTAGTTCCGCCCAAACAACGCGGAATGATATGGTGTCTCTCAACATAACCTGTTATGTTGCGTGATTGAGCATTATTTATTATAGAATAGTAAATAGATGTATATTTGGAAGTATTAAACATATTGTATTTATATTGACGTAGGTTGGTATAAGTGCTACTATATAAAGGAAAATAAAACATGAAAAACTTTCTTAAATGGTTATTCAGCCTTGAGGGCTGCGGTGAGCGACTCGCATGGGCGCTCTTGGTTGTCGTTGCTGCATCTATGCTGCTGGTGAGGGCAATATGAATATCAACACCTTATCTTATTTGGCGGCTGGCGCGATGGGCGCTGGCGTTATGGTTCTCACTGACAACTGGTGGTATGTCATTGCTGTCGCTGCTTACGGCACGGTGATGAATCTCCTAGGCTTCGCTGACGGTTTGAAACGGGGCAGGAAGTAACATGAATCCTCATGACAAAAAGAATCTGGAATTCCTTATGTCCGCAACACCAGAAGTTCTGCGCGAATGGTACGCCCGTGTATCGCAGGACGATGTTGACTACGCCACAGAACTTCTGGCATACGCCTCAGCCGAACTGGAGCGAACTGCTCTTGTTCAAGCCGCAAAGGAATGTATCAATCGTAGTATTGACAATGAAAACCTCGACTGCTCAGTAGCCAAAACTCTTCTCTCCAAGTTCACTCTCAAAGGAATCAGTTAGTAACACTGGATGACCGATAAATAGTAGTATGAATTACAGAAAAATCTATGAATCCCATTTCGGCCCCATTCCCAAAGAGAAGAATGGTCGGTCCTATGACATTCATCATATAGACGGGAACCATAGTAATAATTCACCCGAAAACCTCCGAGCGGTAACTATCCAGGAGCATTATAATATTCATTATGAACAGGAAGATTGGTATGCTTGCTATATGATAGCCGGCAAAATGAAAAAAACTCCCGAGGAGATCAGTCACCTGGCATCAATGTCAAACTACAGCAGAGTTGAAGATGGTACTCATCCATTCCTCGGTGGTGAGATGCAACGGACAGCCCAAAGGAAACTAGTAGCAGAGGGCAAACATCACTTCCTCGGCAGTGAGTTTGCCCTAAAAAGAGTTGCGGATGGAACTCATCCGTGGCTTGACGGTGCTAAAGCCCGGGTAAGAAATCTAAAGCGAAGTGCTGCAGGTACAAACCCCTTTCTCGACCCTGAGGTCGCCCGGAAAAATGTCCGGAATCAACTTGCAGCCGGAACTCATTCCTCGCAGAAAGTTTGGAAGTGTGAACATTGTGGTAAAGAAGGTAAAGGTGCCGGAATGTTTACCCGTTATCACGGTGGTGCCTGCAAGGCTGCGCCCAAATAAGTGAAGAATACTTGACAACAAATCCTAAATCTGTTATAATATAACATCGCTATTACTTAAAGGAGAATGAAAATTAATACATACTGGGCTCTTGTCCGAACCGTACCCGGAGCCTTTATCAAGGTTACCATCCAATCCGATAATCCTTACAATGCCTTCCAAATGCTCAAGGCAATGTATGGCGACCAACTCATTTCAAGCTTTGCATCCCCCGTCTAATTATGGGCACCTTAGTGATTGACTTTAATCGCAAGGTGTGTTATAATAGTTCATGCTGAAAAGCATTTTTATTAACTTTCTCTTTCAAGGAAAACAAAATGACAAATACTACTCAAGTATTTAAGGTGGCTGGTATTACGACTCATGGTGATTCTACCAAGGTTCGCTTCACTGATGACATGGTTCGTCGCATCAAGCAATTTACTAAGGGCGGCGCTTCTCGCGTTGATCTGGTTGAGTTGCCAACGGCAATGACTAAGGTCGAGGCTCTCACGTATCTGAAATCTCATGCAGATTTTCAATCCCCGGGTGATCAGGCAACTATTATCGATTCATTGACTGACCGCGCAGTTGTGGTCAAGACCCCGAAGGCGGCAAAAGCGCCCAAGGTCGTCAAGGTCACTAAGACGAAGCCCTCGCTTGATGCTATCAAGGCTCGCGCTAAGAAGGTCACTGTTGAAGCGGTAACGGAAACTCCGGTAGTAGCATAATGAGCTACATGCTCTCCACATTAGACACTGTGGTGCGTGAGCGCCGCAAGTTCGACGCACGAAACAAGGCAGATGTGGAAGCGTTTGCCAGATTCAGAAAAGAACACAAGTGGGATGGCGGATGCCCGTTCTTTCTTGAGTGGCCGTTTCTGGATATCTCAGCGATGTGCCTGTCGAGGTTCACTGATACGATGTTGGAAACTGTTTAACATCACCCGGCAAAAAGCCTCCCTCGGGAGGCTTTGCCACGGCTATTAAACTGCTGCTGTAAGTGAAAGATAGTAAGTAACGCCTCGGATGACCACGGGTATTTTGAACGCAATCTCTTTATCGACTGCTGCGCGAGGGTCGCTGCCAGTGATAGTGATGTTAGCAGGAAGAATCACGCTACTACCTATCACAAGATTGGCAAGTGTGCCGGTGCTGGTGATGTTTGGTTGAGCACCTTCTGAAACAGTGGCTGCGATATCAGCATAGTTAGCAGTGTTAGAAGTCACTGCATGTATAGAGTTCGCAGCTACAACGAAGTTGCCACCTGCTCCAGACAGGATAAGATTTCCGATGATCTGTAGATTAGCATTGAACGTAGTAGGAATGCCTGCCATATTGACAACAGGCACAATGGTGTTGAACGCCACATTCGAACCGATGCTGTGTAACTCAGTTATTCTAATAGTTGTTGTTGTCATCCGAATACCACCCCGTTGTTTCCAGTACAGAACCACTTACTGTTCACATAACGGAGTGTGCAGGCATCACCGATTGTATCAAACGTCAGCGTTCCTGTACCCGATGCTTTCCATCCTGCGTTAGTCACAGTGATGACCATGTCTCCGGCGTGTGCAACCATCATAAAGTTCTTGACCTGACCATTACTTCCTGCCGCAAGAGTAGCAGTACTGGCACCTAAAGTAGTGAAGTAGCTTGACAGCACTGCAAGATTAGCAGCATTGCCAGTCAGTAGATTTTCACTGCTCGTAGGCAGTTCAACGTTGATAGTGCCTGTTGTCGTTATCGCACCACCACTTACCACTAGAGATGAACTAGCTACACTAACACTGGTGACAGTGCCGCCTGTCGTAGTCGTGGAGATTGTGACATTACCGTTGCTGCCAGATACAGATATACCAGTGCCTGCATTAACTCTGGTTACACCAGTGTTGATAATGTTGATAGTTCCTGATGAGGTGATAGGGCCACCAGTTACCAGGATGCCATCACCACTAGTAACTGCAACTGAAGTAACTGTTCCTGATGACACTGATGACACTGCTGACGTTATTCTTCCGTAAGGATCAACTGTTATCGTAGGTGCTGTATAAACTCCGGAAATACTAGCAATCACTGGAAGATTTATATTTATGTTGCCGGCGCTTATAATAGGTGTATTCGTTACAGTAAGGGTGGTTGATGTCACGCCAACACTGGTTACTCCGGAACCGCCACCGCCCCCGCTAGATGATATTGTAACATTACCATTACTTCCACTTATAGTAATCCCGGTCCCTTCAATAATGCTGACTACACCAGTGTTAGTTATATCAACCGTTCCGGTTGAAGCATTGGCGGTTACATTGATGCCGGTGTTACCAGTAAATGTGTTATATGGACTTGCATTACTAAACAATGTGGTGAAATTATCTTTGGTTTTATTGAAGGCGGTATACAATGAATCACTGCCGATTGATTCGTTCTGCAACCCTACAAAAATCTCCAACTTTCCTGATATCGCCATGATTTAATCCTTATTGTATATTTAGTCCAATTACATACTAAAGGAAGAACCGCACCCACATGTGGATGTTGCCTGAGGGTTGTTGATTTTAAAACTCGCCCCCATCAGGTCCTCAACATAATCAACCGTCGATCCATCGAGGTATTGTGCGCTCATAGCATCCACCCGGACTCTTGAGGAACCTGCCGGGATTTCGAAATCATCATCATTCTTTTCGTCATCAAGGGCGAACCCATAAGAAAACCCCGCACATCCGCCTCCCTGGACGAACATACGGAGTTGGATTGCCGGGTCGTTTTCCGCGGCAATAATTTCTGCGATTTTTTCTGCTGCTGTTTGTGTGATTGTAATATTCATGCTGTATTTAGCACAAATATTACCAAGACCATTTTATCGTCGGCGGGTGATTCGACCTTTAGTTAGGTCGTACGGTGAAAATTCAATTTCCACAGCATCACCTAATAAAATTTTGATGTCATTTTGGCGCATCTTACCAGAGACATGTCCGACAACTTTTGCGCCAGACTCTAATGTGACACGGAACATAGCATTAGATAGTACATCGACTACCTTGCCCTCCATTTTGATACCTTCTTCTTTCAATTTATTTCCTTATGATAAATACTATAGTTCACGATTAAGTTACCCAACTATTCTATAATTGAAAGGAATTACAGCATGATATTTAGCAAGAATAAACCACCTTACTGGTTCTATGTTTACGCCTATTTACGACATGATGGGACTCCGTACTATATAGGTAAAGGACATAATACCAGGGCCTGGACTAAAGGGAGGGGTGAAATTTCACCGCCAGTAGACCTTGATAAAATTATCATCATAGAACAGTATTTATCAGAGATTGGAGCATTTGCTATTGAACGACGACTAATACGATGGTATGGCCGCAAAGATGTTATGTACCGCGACGGTACCGTTGGTATTCTCCGAAACAAAACTGATGGCGGAGATGGTGTTTCTGGAATAAAACACTCTCATAAAACTATACAAAAGGCTATTGCTACTAAAAGAAAAACAGGAGGCATATATAAATGTGGTACCCCTGAGGCGAGAGCCAAAGCAACTGCTACTCGCCTTAAAAATAACGGTGGAATATACAATACTCAAACGCAGGAGTCCATTGATAAAGGAATTCAAACGAAGAAGAATAACACTGCGCCCAGAAAAAAACATGTAGTGAAAAGTAAAGGTATTTGTTGGGAAGTTACTTCACCTGCCGGCGTTAAACATACTGTTCTGAATCTGGCACAGTTTTGTAGATCCAATTTTCTTAACGCAGACCTTATGAGATACAATATTGGTAAAAAGATTGAAGTAAATAAATATCATAATGAAGCCTCTGTCAACACAATAGGATGGTCTGCGAAGAAATAATCTTCTCCTTACCTTTTAAGTATTTTCCAAATCTTTTCTTTTTCAAGAATGTCTTTTTCCATTTCTCGGTATTGTTTACCGAGTTCTTTTAACTGTTCCCACTTTTCTTCAAGGACCTCGTTAGGTCGCAGGATAGCAAGTCGTTCTTCAATCTTATCAAGCGTGTCCATGATACTTCTACCCTGAATCTTTACATCGCCCTGAAAGTTCGCATCACCTCTTACATTCAGAGCGGTCGGGAACATATCGCCCGATGCTGTTATGGTATCTGCCCAGCTAGCAGAACTACTAATCCCGGTAAGAACTGAACCTCCGGTTGCGGTTAGTCCGCCGGTGATAGTATACGGCGACGATGCCATATTGGTGTTTACACCAGAGAGGGAGGTTATCCAATCATTTTGTATCATTTTTCGATTCGTTTAAGTATGTAATGACCTTGAGCATCTACGACTAACTCAACATCATCGCCCTCTTTCCATCCCAGTTGCTTCAGTAGAACTGGTGGAATGGGTAACAGTACATCGTCCGTTGCCGGATCTTTCTGTGTTACCACTTCGTAACGCATATTGTTTGATCCGGGACCTTTTTTGCTCATACGATATTTAGTGTATGTCTTTATACTGACTATAAATCTTTGTCAGTTCAGCAATGGTATGCGAGGTGCTACCATCTTCGTGCTTCACAGCAATACCGCCGGCGTCTGCCCAGGAAGACAAATACTTGCCGAAGTCATCAACAAGCACATTTGGGTGCCCATTACTTGTGGCATATTTGAACTTCTTCGGGGTGAAAATTGCCCCATGACTTGCTCCCGGATTATGTTCATCCAACCAATCCTTCTTCCCCTGGACACTTGCGGCGCCCTCGATTCGCAACGGAGCACTCAACACGGTGAATGGTATTTTGTTACGATGGAGCCATTGAATGATAACCTGTCCACCTTGTAGTGGTTCAAGGTTTCTGAAAAACTTATAGACATTCTCGGGCCCGGTCTGAGCCAATTCAACTATCGCTGCCTCAGGATCTTTGATTTCTTTGTAATGTGGCACACCGTGCATATCAGCCCATGCCCCGAAGAAGTCAGCCTGGACACCATCTTGGTCTAAGTAAAGATGCGGAATCCTAATATTGTTCTCTATTTCTATTATGTGCATTTACACTTATCTCCGTGGTGTCGTTTAATATTATTTATTGAGGTTTCTTTGTGACAGATAATACAACTTGCCAACAATCGTTGATACTTACCTTGTCCGTTGGGAGTAACGTTTTTGCGGCGTGACCCACCAGTGCAGTTATCGAAGTGATATCGTATCATCCCTGAACCTTTACCTACGGTTCCGCAATGAGGACATCTAACTTCGGCATAAGTAACTTTGCGTTTAGGCAGCATCCCCAACTTCCACTCAGCGCTCGGACTCTCCATCGCGGATATTTGGGTAACTCCATTATTATATGTTCGCCGCCCAGCAGTAGTGGGCTTTTGATATAATCTACCAAGGCTCCAGTCTGACCCGGGCAGTTCAGCACTTAATGTATTAATAATACCATTGTTGTACCATTTAAAAGCAGGATCGTGGAAAAAGCGTATATCGCTATCTGTTCTATTAATAAAGTCAGGTCTATTAACAGCATTCATTCTTTTTAAGACCCGCGATTCCCAACGTCTGGCATCCTTGGAATTTGTAAATATTTTTCTGATCTGGAATATAAAAGAGTTTTCTCCGTATTCATTAATCAGAGCAGCGACATATTCCGAACTTGTTTTATAATCGATCCAAAACTCTTTTGGATGGCATCCTTTTTTATACCGTACTCCATAATAATGAGTATTGGTTGGTATATGAGTTATTAAATAGGTATACGGAATCCAAATGTTTTGATCCAGGGCGCTTACTGAATAAATAGTCATGCTGGTGCTCCTCTTAGCATTAGAGTAGTCGGGAACTTCGACTTTCCGCGGGCTACACTTCTATTTAGTCCTATTTTCATTTCAGTGAGAGGAATGCCGCTTCGGGTATTCTTGTTTTTGTGTTCTTGCTGCCAAGTAAAACTACGGTTCTTAAACCATTGTCTGTAAGTAATTGCATCACAATACATCCTCCGCTCTTGGTAATAAACCCTGTCTTACTTACGATAAAATTGTATCCATGACCAACTAGAGAATTTGTGTTATGAAAACTAATTGACTTATTTTTTACCGGTACGGATACCGTAGATTTCCCGCTTGCTTCTACAATCTTTTCATATTTACTTGCGGCTTGAACCAATTTCAACAGATCATTTGCTGTGCTTACATTGTTGTAGTTCAGTCCAGTTGAATCAAATAGCTTGGTGTCGACCATGCCCAACTCTTGAACTTTGCGATTCATTGCTTGAATACACTCGGCGTATCCACCCGGGTACTGTTCGCACAGAATGGTTGCTGCTTTGTTGTCTGACTTCACAATAGCCAGATCAATCAACATCTGGCGGGTAATGTATTTGAACTGCTTGGTGTTGATAACCTCTGATAATGATTGATCGGCGTCTAGCACTGTCATTACTGTGATCAACTTGGTAATGCTGGCGATTGATCTGATATTATCTTGATTGAATCCTTCGATTACTCTACCCTCATTATCCGCAACTAACCAAGAGTGCGCGGTTATATTAGGGAGATTTTCAGCACAGACCCCAAGGCTGAAAAGGAACAGGATACTCAGAAATATTTTTCTCATTGTATATTTATCTTTTGGGCATGTAATCCACACCGATAACAGGACTACGATCTTTCACTACTTCAGTTTTCATATCATCGCCGTATTTCAGTGTGATATAACTGAAGGTCGATTCGTTCTCGTATTCTTCGATGCCGATCATCAGGTATCGATACCAGGTAGTCTTGCTCCTGATCAATTTTTTGAGTACAGGATCGGACAGAATATCAGCAAACTTGTTGCTCTCGCGCCAGAATGTAAAATATTTCATTTTTTCCAAAGAACAAAGTTTATATAGTCAGCTTGATTTTCAAAGTTGAACTGATATTTACCAACAGTGAGTCCGGCATACTCCAGAACTTTGTAGCTCCAGTCACCATTACAGTTTGTCTGGCACCAACCAACCATAGAGGATAGTCCACCAAACTGGATATCGATATCAGTTTTGAAAGCATCATCAGTCATCATTGAACGTAGGCTACATCCTTAATATATTGTCTGGTGTTCGCATCACTGCGATTCAGAATCAATGCGGTATCTATTATTTCAAATCTTTTACAAAAAGCTACTCCGAAGTTCGTACCTCGTAGACTGTCAAATATAAACTCTTTACAAAAGACTTCGTAATCCTTCTTAGATACATGTTTGATCCGATTAGATCCGGAATCACGCATCAGAATGGCTGTCATGTTATTGAAAGGATTCATATTAATCCCATAAATTTCTGTAGTAACGGCCGAATAAATCAAGACCTTCTTGGATTCGTTCGTTATGTAGAGTATGTCCAACATGATCATACCAGTGTCCACTGGGATTCTTGTCAATCATCTCAGACAGCCCCGTAGAATCTATCTCCTTCCAACCAATGTCCATTTCACCATGATGATATTTGTCATCGTAATCATCCAGACTAAGTTGTTGAAACGACCAGATCATCTTGTCAAGAACCTCTTCCCAACGAGCAACACCTAAATCAAAACACTCTGCTGCGGTCTCTGTATAGAAGTCGAAAGATTGTTGATCGTGCCAGTCCTCGCCACCGACTTCAGCGAACTCACTCGGTACGCCGTGCTTGATTTCTTTTAGTTGTATCAGCGCAGGATAGATGATCATCGCCAAGGAGTGATCTAAACTCCATGTGTCGAAACCGTCGATTTGAATATCGATTCGACGCTCACCTTTTTTAAGGTATTTCCCGAGTGATACCTTCATGCTACTTTCCCATCTACGATAAAAATTTGCTTATCGTCGTGGGTTACTTGTGCTGTGCTGATGTTACATACTGATTTGAGATTGGTGACAAGTTCATCTAGTGACTTACCTTGGCAAAGAAAAGTGTTTGTCGCGGTGTCATACAAAAAGAGACTGTCATTAGATTGCTCTGTGTGTAACACCGGGACACCTCTGACATCTTTCTTTAAGGCTCGACGCAGTTCCTCGGGCGACATGCTGTTTAGCGCCTCGACTACCATCATGAATCTCAGAACCCAGCGACCAATAAACCAGCCGGCGAGAAAAACAAGAAGATAAATTAAATATTCCATATACTATTTATTGAACTTTATGTTGGACCATTGTTTTAGCTTCGCAAACTTTTCGTGTTTTGCCTTCTCAATGCCTGCTGCCGACACTCCGATGTTCTCGTCTTGTAGCAGTTCAATCATCGCCATCACATCGCCCAGTTCTTTTTCAAGATTCTGGATCTGAGTGCGACCATCCTGTGAGTTTAGATGAACCTGATCAGGACCGAATCGGAAGCACTTGGAAACATCTTTGATGACCTCAGCGCATTCCTCTTGGAGGATAATTAGGATTTCTCTGGTTTGCTCATTCATCTGCAGCCTCGTCTTCGTCACGCATCGCCCGGGCCTCATCGAAGCCTTCCCAATTATCTACGCCGGCACCTTCAAGGTAACTGAGCCACACAGAATCTTCAACCAGTCGGTCATATTCTGCTTTTGTAATGGTAATCATTTCTTCGTTCATTTTCTTGTCAGTTCCTTTAGAGTATAAAAAGCAATC
>Ga0214167_1000039_pt1 | contig 84638 bp, 84 predicted proteins | sample TroBogypolimnion_45_FD_153006 | JGI IMG/M metagenome (GOLD analysis project Ga0214167, IMG submission 153006) | Freshwater microbial communities from Trout Bog Lake, WI - Practice 18AUG2009 hypolimnion v3 | ecosystem: Environmental > Aquatic > Freshwater > Lake > Hypolimnion/Profundal zone ... | reverse complement strand
ATCTGGAGCCGTGGCATGCAGATATTGAGGACTTTCTTAAGATGAAGCTCAACACAGGCTCAGAGGAGGAGCGTGCTCGCGACCTCTTCTATGCGCTCTGGATTTCTGACCTCTTTATGGAGCGCGTAGAGGCGGATGGTATGTGGACGCTCTTCTGTCCCAATGAGGCGCCTGGACTCGCCGAGGTCTGGGGCGACAAGTTTAATGAACTCTACACTCGCTATGAGCGCGAGGGCCGTGGCCGCAAGCAAGTCAGCGCGCAGAAGCTCTGGTTCAGCATGCTGGACTCCCAGATGGAGACGGGTACGCCGTATATTCTCTTCAAGGATGCCTGCAATCGCAAGTCAAACCAGCAGAATCTGGGCACGATTAAGTCATCCAATCTCTGTACAGAGATTATTGAATACTCATCGCCCACCGAGACGGCCGTCTGCAATTTGGCATCCCTTGCGCTGCCGGCCTTTGTAGTGAAGGATGCAAGCGGAAAGCCGGCCTATGACTATCAAGCTCTCATGAATGCCACGCGTGTGGCCATTCGTAATCTGAATCGGGTCATTGATATTAATTATTATCCGACGCCTGAGACTGAGCGCAGCAATATGCGCCATCGTCCTGTGGGTCTTGGTATTCAGGGACTGGCCGATGTGTTTGCTATGCTGAAGCTTGCATGGGATGACGCGGCGGCCGAGGAAGTGAATCAGCTGATCTTTGAATACATGTATTATGCCGCAGTGGACGAGTCTGCTGCCATCGCAGTGCGCGAGGGTTCTTATGAAACCTTCGCTGGTTCGCCTGCGAGCCAGGGTCGCCTGCAGCCTGATCTCTGGGGCATTACTCCTATTACAGAGACTCGTGGCACTCTTGACTGGGCTGGGCTTCGGGCTCGGGCTGCGACTGGGCTACGTAATAGTCTCCTGATTGCGCCGATGCCTACTGCGAGTACATCACAGATTCTCGGCTACAATGAGTGCTTTGAGCCATTTACTACAAATATCTATACTCGTCGCACTCTTGCAGGGGAGTTCGTCATTGTCAATAAGCATCTGATGCGGGAACTCATGGAGCGTGGCATCTGGTCTGAGTCACTCAAGCAGAAGATTGTTGCCATGAACGGTTCCGTTCAGGAGATTGCTGAGATTCCTGATGAAATTAAGCCGATCTATAAGACTTCATGGGAGCTCAAGCAGAGGACGCTCATTGACATGGCAGCGGTGCGCGGCGCGTTTATCTGCCAGTCGCAGAGTTTGAATCTATTCGTAGCGGACCCCACCTATTCAAAGCTGACCTCGATGCACTTCTATTCATGGAAGAAGGGTCTGAAGACGGGTTGCTACTATCTGCGCACGAAGGCGCCTGTATCCGCCCAGAAGTTCACTGTGGATCCTCGACTGCTTGCTGCAATTTCAAGCAGTGGTGTGAGCCAGCAGATGTCAGATGAAGGCGGAAGTGTCGCCTATGAGTCATCTGATGAGGAGGAGAGCCCTATTGCCCAGCCGACTGAAGCTGAAAAGAAGGCGGCTCGTGCTGCTCGGCTTGCGCAGTTGGCCAAGGAGTATGAGGAGGAGCAGGCAAAGGGCTGCGTTACATGCTCGTCCTAAGGAAATAAGTGATTCTACTGTAGGATGGCCGATAAGAAAAAGAGCAGACAGCAACTGTCCGCATTATTAGAAGAGGCCGCACAAGAAGTTGAAAAAAATCCAGATTCAGTTCCCGACCATATCTACAAAACATTTGAGGCAATCTGTTCCGTTTTTTATGCCTGGAGACATTCAAATGGACAGGAGGGTTGGGCGAGTGGGCTGCAGGGAAAAGATGGACCGCTCTTTTCTGATTCTGAAGGAAAATTTGTAGAAGAATCGTTTGGTACAATGGCCGAGTATCTGAAGTCCCACGACCTTGGCCATGTACAGAAAGGCGGTGCATTGCCTGCAGACTTTCCACCGATTATTCCGACCCCTAACTTTGCAATGCCTGCTGGAATGCAAATTGATCCGAAGGATGTCAGTCTAGATGCCGCATATTTTGCCTTGCAGAATAAACTTACTGACTACGATGTTCAATGGAAGGAGATTTCAGATGCACTCGGTGTTGTCCAAGCAGTTCAATCGGGTCCTGATATTCGCGGCATCGTATCTGTTCCTCCTGTGATTCCGCCGATTCCATATGTTATTCCGCGTCGCACAATACTTCCTCTCGCATCATACGCAGTTGAGATGCTGCGTCTCTGGTTGACTGTACTTCCTGGAGATAGTTCGACGTTTCGATTCATCACTTCGCTTCTACAATTTGTTCTCGATACGATTCGGGGAAATTTCAAGCAGGCCATGTTGAGTTTGATGGGACTTTTTAACAAGACTGGAATGGGAATCAGTGTAGCTGGCCGTTTTTTTGTAAATCTGGCGGAACTTGTATCGCCTGATCTACGGCGTCAACTGAGTCTGAATATCTACAGGTCAACGAAGTCGCTCCTTATTGGTTCTGTACTCTGGATGTTTGCCACCTTTGCGCCTGATGCGCTTCGTGCATCTATGGAGGAGTTTTTTGATAAGATTCGTCAATCCGTTGTTGAGTTTAATCAGAAAATGGATGCAGCAGGAGCACAAGTACAACAGGCGGCTGCGACGGCTGGTGTAGAGGTGAAGATGAAGCATTTGTCTGAAGCGGGCGTGCCGAGTCTCGATGATATACAGAATTTACAGATGATGATTCGTATTCCTGAAATTGCCTGTTCAACGGAGATGCGGCAGATTATTGAGCCCATGATTGCCAATCCACCGTTGCGACTTGTCTTGGATTTAATGAATCTTCCTACGACGCCCGAAGATGTTGAGGAGACATGTGGTGGTGTTTCGAAGTCACTTGCAGAATCTGCGACGGAGTTTGTGAAGCCTGAGATTACATTGCCTACTGTTGCGGCAATTCCTGGTATGCCTACAATGCCACAAATGCCAGCCGTGCCTCAAATGCCTACTGTTGCGGCAATTCCTGGTATGCCCCAGATGCCAACAGTTCCACAAATGCCTACAATGCCAGCCGTCCCTCAGATACCCACTGTTGCGGCAATTCCTGGTATGCCCCAGATGCCAACTATGCCACAAATGCCAGCCGTCCCTCAGATACCCACTGTTGCGGAAATTCCTGGTATGCCAAAAGTGCCTCAAATGCCGACCATGATGCCTCAAATGGCACAGATGGTTAGAGGTGGTTCACGCAAACGCCGTAATCGCTCTAAAAGGCGAACACTTAAGTCTGGATCTTAATTGGCTCCTCCTCCACTTCAACTCCCGCCATCTTGTGAATCCAGACAAGATACTCCTTCGGAAAATTCCAAAAACAACCAGGCTTCATATCCGCGGCAGCAGGAATACGACGCCCGCTTGAATTTCCCTGATGACTAAAAGCTACAAGAATCTGCTGCGGAGGAATATCTAGAAGATCTCCTTCACGACCCTCCAGGAATCCCTGTCCCTCAGATACATTTGTAAAAGGGAAGCGCTTATCTTCCCAGAAACTCTTGTAGAAAACGAGTGTCGCCTCTGAGATTCTCTGAGCAGGTGAAAGTTCCCACGGCGGTGTATTCACTGCACTGACACCCTTCACAAGATCATAGCATGCAATTGTTGAGCACGCAACGGCCTTCGGCTTCCAAGGGTGCAGAGTGAGCCAGGAGACACGGCGACGGAACGAGGTTGCAGGGTAGTGGTCATCATCATCCATGAACATAATAATACTGTTCGTAGCACGCTCTACACCAATATTTCGCTTTCCACCAATTGTAAAGGTTTGATTCAATGGCACATAGACTACGCGTGCTACAGGCGCACGATTGGCAAATTGATTGATTTTATCGGATACGCTCTCGCCAGGGTCATCACTATCATCTACAATTACCCACTCAATCTTATCCTTCGGATAGTCACACATCAGAATATTGTGAAAGGCTAGGTCAATAAACTTACGGCGGTTCCGTGTAAGCGTTACAATACTAATCTCAGGACACGAATCAAAAGGAAGTGCTGGAGGAAGCACTTGCTTTGAAGCCTTCTTAAGAGCCCGTACATCGAGAACAAGCTGCTTCAGAAGAGGAACCATCGTATTCTTAAAATTGGCCGCACGAGCCACTGCAGCGCGCTTCTGCTCAAGACGAATCTCGGCAAAATCTACGCTATGAAGATGGGCAAAAATGGCACCGAGGTCCTTGGTCGCTGTAAGAAGACCTCCGCTCAGATCAGCAAACTCTGCACGAGTATAGGTCGGCGACAAAGTCGTTGGTGTGTGAATCCAACCGACATGCGCACATGAACTAAATGCCGTCTTGTAGGCAGGAATCGTATTTACAATCACATAGGCCCCCGCAGCCTCGGCTTCTACAGCGGCAAGACCAAATCCTTCAGATTGACTCACAGCAAGATGAACAGGATAAAAAGACTGAAGACGACGGCGCGTAGGTTCATCCAGGTCCTTTACATACACAGTTACATTGGGAGCAAGGCCGGTCACATCCAGGGGGCTCGTCGTATAGACCTCCAGTTTCGGCATCTCAGCTGTCCAGTACGGCAGTAAAGCAGTCGCTGCAGCACGCTTGTTCGCTGAACCGCCCAGAAGCCAGAGACATCCATCCGCAAGATTTGTTGACTGGGAGCCTGGAAAGGCCGCAGGAGTCACAGCCGGTCGCCACGGAACAAACGTCGCCTTCTCAAGATTGGCGATGCCCTCAGTCTTTACATAGACCGCATCAAACCGAGGAAGGAGACAGTCCCATGCGGGCACCCACCACTCAGGATTCACCATGAGAATATTTACACGCGCCCACGGCATCCAAGTTGTACACGGCATCTCAAGATGAATACAGACATCCATCGGCATCGGCGGCTCAAGACGGTCTACATGACGTGCAGGAGCAAAATCTGTGCCCATCTCCTTAAGAAGTCCCTCAATCACCTTCGAATCTTCCGCAATTCCGAAAGGATTGGAGCGATTGTAAACAAGAGTAACTTCCACAGACATCTATCGCACAATCAAGTAGAGCGTTTAGGCGCACGATGTCTGAAGTTCGAGACATTGGATTTTTAAAATGGTCCGATCCATTGGCATGGATGGAGACAATGAGGGGGTCACGTTGGAACACTGTACTACGTAATGAGGGCAAACGATTTCAGGATGCATGTAAAACTCTAATAGTTCCGAGTGAAAAAGAGAATCTCCTAAAGGAATTGGTCTATGCAGGTTCACTTGAAAAACGCGAAAGTACAACCCTTGGAAAGGTTGAGTTTACCATCATTACTCAAATGGCGATTGAATGGAAAACAGATCTCACAAGTCTCCGGTCTGCACGAGATATTGCTATATGTAACAATAATGTATGGGAAGTCACCGATTCTGGAAAGGGCGCCGAGGCCTATGAGATATCCTATTGGAAGTACAGTTCAAAGGAACCGGTCTGGACTCATAAAGGTGCCGGTCCACATGTTCTTGTGCTTCATGGGCGTTGCTATTTTCTTGAAGCGAAGAAGTCACTCTGGTACTATCGACTTGTAAGTGTAGATGCTGCCACCGGTGGCGACCGCAAAGTTATCTATGAAGAACAGAATCCTCGCTGGAATTTGGGGTTAGTGCGGGGTGGCTATATGGTTCGTGAAAATTCTGGACTTCAGGAGGCCTTTCTGATTGAGCGCGGAGGTCTACGAACTCTTGGACTTCAGGGCTTCTTTGTGCTTGGACAGGGCCGTAATTATCTAGCGACAGTGGGTCGTGGAACAGACCGTTGGCAAGGCCACGGAACTCTCGCAAAATGGAAGTTGCCCAGGGGAACGCCAGAGAGCATTTCTGTTGGACGGGGACTTCTTGTTAGTCGTATGCATGGCGAACGCTCTCTTTGGAAATGTGGAGTGCATGAACCGAGATTGCATCTCCGTGGTCTCTATCAAATTCAGTTTAATGACTTAGTTGAGGATGCTCCACTTATCCTTACAATTCCTGGAACTGGGCGAGTCTCTATTCAGATTGAAAAGGAGAAACCTGTAATTCCACTGTTGCCTTCGTACGCAATGGCTTCACGGAGATTCACTGCGCGCCGTGTTCCGTATATTCTTGTTCAACGCGGTGCTGTATCGAAGGGACTCTTAGTTATAGGATATGGGGCATACGGTATGAGTACTCAATTGAGCACTGCACGTTGGTTTCCACTTCTTATGCGAGGGTGGACGGTAGTCTTTGCACTTGTTCGTGGAGGTGGAGATCATACGATTGCATGGGCTGATGCCGCGCGTACATGGCGCCGTGAATGTGCATTGAATGACTTTGAAGATGTAATTCATGATGCACAGACATTTACGGGTATCTCGCCAAAGAAAACAGTCGTCTACGGTCGTTCTGCTGGAGGCATACTCATTGGAAGCCTTGCAGCCAAATACGGTACACAACTTTTTGGAACTGTTTATGGTGAGGTGCCATATCTTGATGTATTACGAACGACAACAAATCCGAGCCTACCCTTGACAGAGATGGAATACGAGGAATTTGGAAATCCGGCAGAGAAACTTGTCGACCTGGCAACGCTGGCTCGTATTTCTCCGGTTGACCGCATTCCTGAACGCGGGCTTCCTGGTCTACGCGTATTAATGCGAACTGGAGAAAATGACCAGGAGGTCTTGCCCTATGAACCTGTGAAGTGGATTACAAGGGCTCGAGGAGGCCGCGAAGAGTCTGAGAAACTCTTGGCGTATTCGGAGGACGAGGGGCATTTTGTGGCTGGGACCAGTCTACTGGATGAACGAGCTACAGACTTGGCAATTCTTCTGGCCTGGCAACAAAAAATGTGAGTACTGAATATAAAATGTTCGGCAACACTCGCAAGAACCGTAAGGGCAACAACCTGCGCAAGAACCGCAAGAATGGCGAGTTCTCCCGCAAGAACCGCAAGGCGAACAACCGCAAGAATGGCAACATGCGCAAGAATGAGATAATGGGTGGCCGCCGCGGAACGCGCCGCGGGCGCAAGGGCAGCCGCCGTGCGGGCCGCCGTTAGATAGCGGATGTGTAATCAACCAATGCCCTATTCATCATGAATTAGATATTGATTGATAGTTCTTGTAGGTGTTTCATATACATGCTCACCCACAATCTTTCGTAGGAAAAGGCGTCTGTGTTGCTCAAGAATACCATGATCCTTGACTGCCTGTCTGTGGACAGCTGTTCCATATCCCTTACTTGACGCAAGTCCGTAGGTTGCTGCTGTGGCCGCATGTGCAGTGCACCATTCCTCAACCCATGAATCACGATAGACTTTGGCTACAATGGATGCCGCGGCAATTGGCACATACTCTGCGTCACCTTCAATAATTGTATGCTGTTCATCAGTCCAAGAACTAAGTGGTAGAATTCCATCAATAAGAAGTCGTTCAGGTTCAACCGTTAGACTTGCCACCGCCCGTTCAAAGGCCAGCTGATTGGCGCGAGTCATACCGATTGCGTCAATTTCAGTGGCTTCTACGCGACCAATGCCAATATCAAGTGCCGCCCCTTCGATTGCTGCAGCGAGTTTCGTTCGACGCTTTGCAGAGAGTTTCTTGCTGTCCTTAATTTGCGGACTGAGTTCACGAATCTCCTCTGTCCATTCCTCTTCAGGAAGCCACACTACGGCTCCCGAAACAAGTGGTCCCCAAAGACATCCTCGGCCAACCTCATCTACACCTGCTTCAATCTTTGAGTCATTAGAATAGCGTGTTTTTAGCATTGTACTTGGTATGTATACTTATGAAACCATCAAATTTTGCCTACTGTAGATAGATGTGGAAGATACTGATTCCACTGCTATTACTCATAGCAGTTGTCTTCATACAACTTCGGCGCGTAGAAGCCTTTACAGATCCTGCATGTGCTCGTAAACCAGGTGCCTACTCAGTCGGTTGTTCAGATGGAACAGTTCTTGACCCCCAAGGAACAGCTGTTCCCTCTACATGTGGCTATTTACCAAATATTACTGGTGTTGTAACAGATCCGAATGGTGGCGTATGTGGTTCAGTTCCCGCAGCCTGTAAGGGATGGGCATTTAATGGTGCTGGTGTTTGGACGAATTTCAATTTAGTATCAAACACTGGCACTACTGCTGCCCACGGTGTTGGAAATCGCGGGACAGGTGGTCTTAGTACTGGTGGGTATACTGGGTCGTATTTGGGCAATGTTGATGTTGATGTTGATACAAGCGCAGTTAGTTCACAATTAGGAAATCAATGGGGAGGTTATTCTGGAACTAAACCGACTTTTGATACGGGGACAGGGGCAACGATTCTTCCTCCTACGACCACAACCACAAGTACCACAAATACCACAAATACCACAAATACTACAAGTACCACAGATGCTTCTGGAAACACCACAGATGCTTCTGGAAATACTGTGAGCACGAGCGGCCAAGGAATGATTAATCTAAGCCTATCAGACTTAATTAAATTATTTGGAAGTACGGCCACGGGAACAAGTGCGCCTCCTTCAGCACCTGCCACTCCTTCAAATAATCCTCCTGCTTCAACGACTGCTGGTCAGGATTTCTACAATCAGTTCCGCCCCATGCTTCTAGATGACATTAATAAAGCCATTCAGGCCCAGGCGACCACTACACCGACTAGCACAACTACAACTACGCAGTCAACCGATAGCACAAGTTGCTCACCCTCTCTGCAGCAGGGCACTGACTTCAGTACGGCCCAGAATAACATTCAATACAACCAGGAATACATCCGCAAGGACTCCATTCCTTGCTACGCATGTAGCCTCTAAAATAATACTTAAATGTGGTAGATGGGAAACGGTCTTCTCTTTTTTGGACTCGTTTTAGTACTTGCTATATTTGTTGTGGTTGCCTCCCAGACAATGCCAACAAAGGAGGGTTTTCAACCCCTTGTAATCCCTACACCCGGTCCTCCAGCACAGCCGATTAATGCTGGAGCGAAGGCGATGCCTTACACCGAGCCTTCAACGCAGATTTTATCGGCGCCTATTGGACAGACGTCAGATGTTACATCACGCCCCTTCCAGGATCCTGCACTTGACAAGTCTAAATATGTAATCCTCTATTCACTTCTTCAAGATATGCACGGATTCAAGGCTTTTGAGCTTGAAAAGCTAGAAGATACTTCAGATCCTGCTATTAGTCTTCCTCTGAATACATTTCGTGGCGACCTTCAACGCATTGAAGATGAAGTTGCTTTCTTAAATCGCAATCCTGGAATCGATACGACGCTCACTGTAGAAGATGTTCATGAAATCCGTGTAAATCTGACGTATCTACAAAAAAAGGCGCGCTCTATGAATACTGGTTCCATAGAGGGATTTGAAGACTCAACGGCATCGCCGAAGGCGACACTTGATGACCTTAAAGATGCAAATACAAAAATCAGTGTAGAGATTGCTCGTCTTCAAGCAAGTGGAACAACAGACCCGAGTTTTCAGGCACGGGTCAACATTCTGACAAAGATTCAGCAGCAGATTGGAAATTATATAACACAACTTCAAAACAATACTCTTCAACCGGCAGATGTTCCGATTACAACTGCGGACCTCAAGAATTTTCTCCCCAAAATTTCAAATCCCGCGAGTCCTGTAAGCAATTTTCTTGATTCAATCCAGGCCCCAAGTTCAATGTCAAATCTATTTCCCGCATATGTTGGTGGGGATATTTCAGGAGCGGCCTTGGCAAATGTTTTACTACAAAACTATGGAAAGGGCCTCTCATGGGATATCAACATGAAATACTCCCCTGTTGGCGGTTCAAGCCTGGGAGCCACGACAAATGTTCCTGGGGCCCAATTCCAACTCGGCTCTCCCCAGCTCCAGATGCCTCCTTCAACTCGTGGAGCATTTGATCAGGCCATAGCGCAAATACAGAAAGGTGATAGCAACCAGCGCTTTGCGCAAGGTGAAACTTCCGGCGTTCGTCCAACTCTACCTGAACCACCCACACAGCAGTTTAATTGGAAGGATCGCGCCTCCCAAATCTGCGAATCTGTGCGTCTCCGTGGGCTCGACCCCGCCGATTTTGGTTGTCTCGCCAATGTCTCAAAAGTTGGCCAGGATTTCAGTTGGCGCGGATATGCAAAGATGGTCTGTAATCGTCTTAAGACAACACTTGATGAAGGACTTCCCGAAACATGCGGCTGCCCTCCTGTTGACTGGCCTGGCTGGAAGCAATAAAAACCCTTCTTAGGTAGGAAAGGAATGAATACCACACAAAGCGCAGGACTCATTTTATTAGTCACCCTCCTTCTGGGTGTCTTTATGGGAGCCTATTTTAAAAAGACCAGCCGTGAAGGATTCACCGGTGGCTGTAGCCGCTGTGGGCGTAGTCCGTGCGGCTGCCAGGCGGGTACTCAGTGCCCTCCATGCATGCAACCCGATATGAGCAAGTATGTTCTTAAGTCAACTGTACCCCCTTGCCAGCAGTGCCCCGATATGACCAATTATATGCTTAAGTCAGAGTGTCCTCCAGTCCCTGATTTAAGTAAGTATGTGCTTAAGAGTAGTATCCCGAAGCCGCAGCCTGTCATCATTGACAGCAGTGCCTGCTCGAAGCAGTGTGGTGATTGCCCGCCGTGCCCGCGTCCGCGTTGCCCTGATGTGCAGTGCCCTGCGCCGACCAAGTGCCCACCGCCTGCGCCGTGCCCGCGTCCTGTCTGCCCGCCGACGACAGTCAAGTGCAAGGCCGAGGAGACTCATGCATCCTCTGTACGCCCCTACCTGGCTCCTCTAGGAATCAGTGGCTTTGGGATGGCGTAAGACTATTAATAAATGTAAAAGTTGTCTCATTTTCACGAAGTGCAAATGCGAGAGCGAAACTGACGATTGCGTGAGGAATCTTCAGATTAAAATCATCATAAGGCTTCGTCGGATCACAGCGTGTATTGAATAGAACATCCATGAACTGCGGGCTATAACTACACGTGGCTTTTGCATGATGAGACTGGTGCTCAGAATTTGGCCAGATACTGTAATCGAGAATATGGATGCAGATATACAAAAAGGCCGCTGCGAGGACAATCCAGGTGCTAAACAGCTTGACTCCAAGGAGCCATTCAGCGACAAGTAGCACAGCAAATCCGAAGAAATTGACAAAGGCCTCGAGAAGTAGCCCCAACCAACGGGGTAAATCAATCGCATGATTATGATGCAGTTGTACATGCGGATTTATTAAGTAAACTGGCATATCAGGCATATGACACCAACGATGTCCAGCATATGACCAAAATAATAAGAAAAGTGTTTGTAAAAAGGCAATGGGCCAACCGTATTCGGGAACACCAAGATACGTGAAGAGACTTATTGTAATCACTAAAAATGGGCCATATGCTTGGAGAAACTCTGTGGCTCGCTCCATTCTACTTTGTAGGATCCACTAAACGCTTGGAAAAAGTCCGTCAATTCTCTTTTGAACGGGAACCCAACCAAAGGAGAGTGCCGTTAACTTGATTAAAAAGAAAAAGAGTGTAACACCAACAAAGACTTTCTCCAAGGCTCCATTTGGAATCTCTGCTTTTACTCCAAGGCGAGCCTTTACAAACTCGGTCATTTTTTGATTTAGTCCAGGAACTAGACTTTCGTGATGAGTTAGGATACATCCGTTAAAAAGGAGACACTGAATAAAAACAATAAATGTGAAAAAGGTCATTAATCCGACTACAATAAGACTTGTGCTGAATGTCAGCATCAGAATAGTTCCGTGAATACAAATCAAATGCACTATAATAAGAAGTAGCCCTAACATTCTACTTCTCTTTTATAAGATAAAAGTAGGGGGATGGATACACGATTCTGGGGTCCATCAGGATGGGAATGTCTCCATCAAATTACATTTGCCTATGAACCTGAACAAAAACAGGCGGTTAAAGAACTTTTTGAAATGTTGCCCTTTGTCCTGCCCTGTAAGTTCTGTCGTGCTAGTTTAACAACCTACATGAAAAGTGACCCTATTGATTTAACTGGCCGCGAGGGATTATCCCACTGGCTCTGGAGAATTCACAATGCCGTAAATGACAAACTCCGTAAACAGGGTCAAGATGTTTCACCAGATCCTTGCTTTGAATCAGTAAAGTCATTCTATATGGATTCCCTTTCAAGTGGATGCACGCAGACACATTTTCCAGGATGGACCTTCTTGTTTAGTATTGCTGAAAATCACCCGCTTTCTAAAGAGTCACTTAAGACAACGGCATTACCTGATGCACCTCCACGAAGTCCCGGTATGACAGATGAGGACCTGAATGAATGGAATCTTTTACGGCCTGAAGAAAGAGTTCCTTATTATCGCCGTTTTTGGGCGGCCATTGGAGATAGTTTACCGTATCTTGAGTGGCGGAGACTCTGGGAGAAGGAGGCTCGCAAAGTGGGTTTACGAGCGCACACAGGAAACCGTTGGGCACTTTTAAAGGCACTCTGGCGTTTACGGTGTACAATGGAGTCTCAACTTGAATTACAGAATCGTACACGATTTGCTGATTTGTGTCGTACACTCGCGGACCATCGAAGTGGATGTGCAAAATCTAAAAGGGCGATTACATGTCGTAAGCGGTCGCGCAGTACGAACAAAAAGACACTAAAGAAGTAGGTAGTGCTACAGTATGGAGCCAACAACAATTCTCTTTTTAATTGTTTTTGGATTGCTTTTACTTCATTATTTAGTGCACGTGTGGATAAGTCGTAATAAGGTGGTGCCTTGGGCCTCGGGGGCCCTTGAAGGATTTGAAGATGCAAAGGCCACGATGGCCAAAGAATCGGAAGTGAAGTGGCTCGAGGCTCCAGAATTATTCGATGATTTTTACAGTAAAGTCTACGACCAACTCGCCCAGGGTTCAAATCGTCTCCAGGCTGAACTCGGACTTGCACTTCATGCATTTAGCGTTGAAGGAAAAAAAATCACCGATATGCGAATCTTGGATGCCGGTTGTGGAACAGGTATTGTGACTGCGGCATTGGCTAAAATGAATCCCGCAAAAGTGATTGCGGTGGATGTGAGCCCTGCTATGCTTCATCGTGCAAAGACAGTTACTCTTGAGCAATCTACGCTGGCACAGGCTCAGAAAGATCTTATTGAGTATCGTCAATCGGACTTACTCAATCCGAGTGCACTGGCCCCTGGTGAAGTGACCAATGCGATTGTCTTTTATTTTGTAACTTACTATATCCATGACATTGAAGCTCTTTTCCGCAATCTTTTTGTATGGGTGGCTCCTGGAGGAATGATTGCCGTGGAGGTAGTGAATAAATACAAGTTTGACCCGATGTTGGACTCGTCTGCGCCATGGATGGGATTCAGTCTCCAGAAGTATTCAAAAGAGAGAGTTACACAGAGCAAAGTCACCTTTGATAAGTTCGAATACGAAGGCAAGTTTGATCTTATTGACCCTGTAGCCGAGTTCCGCGAGACCTTCCGTTTCAAGGATGGCTCCGTTCGCAGGCAAAAACACGTATTTGTGATGCCGGCCATTGAAGAGATTGTAAAGACTGCAAAGGTGGTTGGCTGGGAATACAAGTCCTATATTGACCTGACAACAATAGGATTTGAATATGCGTACCTGCTGATTTTTAAGCATCCGTAATGATTAGAGACGCATGTCCCAAATATTCGACGTCCATCAACCAGGTCTCCGACGCGGTGCTGAGCGCCTTGCCTTTGCTCCTCATAAGCGGTATTTCTATGTTGAGCATCCTACGGAAGGTTGGAAGGTATTTCTTCGTGCATGTACTTTTTTACATGAAGAAGGTAATCCTGATCCGAAGCGGTTTCTTGTAGTAAAACGCTATCAGGCTCAGCCAAATGGAGCCGTCTGGGAACCTCCGAAAGGGCAAATGGAGGGGAAGGATGGGCTTGCTCATCCCACATGGAATATTTTAGATATTCTTGCGGAGAATGTTGCACGTGAAGTTGAAGAGGAGGCAAAAATAAAAAAGATAGATAATTTACAATATACGGGACTTGTATTACAGGCACAGGAGAAGGATTATCCGCCGAATACCTATTTTCAGTATCACTGCTTCCGTGGAACCGTAACTGCGGGTGAAATTGATAATGCTCTCGCCGAGTTTGAATGGCTGAATGAGCATCCGAAAGCGTTTGCACGTTTACGTAAGGATGTGCGTGAAAAGGATGCACTTGCATGGTTTGACCCAAAGAGAACAAAAATGATGGGTAAATGGTCGCCGAGTCTACTTGTATTGTATTTGAATCAGCAGGCATTATAGTGCCTCAATCTTCGGTGCAATCACAGCCGTACTCATATATTTTAGTAGATTGGCTTTTGATTCAGCAAGATAATTAAATGTACAGAGATGCATTTCCGCCTGGCGATGGCCGGAGCAATAGGTCTTTTCACACTTACAGGTAAATCCGAGAAGGCCAACCTTCTTCTTACAAGCAGGGAATGCGCATCGGGTGGATTTTACTGGATTTTCTGACATGTTTTAGAGTTGTACTTTAAAACATTTCACGATTTGAGTCAATTTTTAGCAGGCGCCTTTGCGATTCTTACGCGAAGCCTTGCGACCTCTATTTGTCTTACGATTCTTCATGGTGTGTTTAGAGCGGCGACCACCAATTGTATGTTGTTGGCCAAAAGGAGGCGCAGCAGCTACATTTGCCGCAGGCGCGGCCGGGAGCATATTCTTGCGGTTATTTGCTGGAGCATTCTTTCTGCCCGTTAGCCAATCAAAGAAACCCATCTACTTACGCTGGCGATTTACGCGGCGGCTTTTGCGATTACGATTCTTGCGAGTCTGCTTACGATTTTTACGATTACGGCGTGTTTTTCTGCGGCCGCCAACAGAAACAGGCCCCGTCGGAATCTTTGCCAGCGTACCTACACCACCGGGCCAACTTGTCAATACATCATTTCCTGACGCATCGTTTTGCATTCTACTTAGAGTATATCTATATTCTCCAATAGGATGTCTTTTTGGGGACAAAGTCCAGGGCCCACTTGGGCCGATTTTTTTTGGTCCATGTTTGTCTGTACCGGTTCTGTACATGCATTTCCAATTGATAGAATTAAACTTGAAGTTCCTACAGGCGCTTATTCTCATACTCTTCATCAAGCCACTGAGCGAGATTCTGAGAAAATTGCCGCCTTTCTGCGAAAGTATTTTAAAATTACTGAACGCACCGTATGTACGCTCTCTGCTGAGCGGATTCGCAAAGGAATCGCTGAAGAATGGTGTATTATCTATTCTGCGGGCACAAGTGGAGAAGTATTAGGGTGTATTGTAAGTCGTCCGCTTGGAGAATGCCGCTTTTTTGAAGCACATGGTCAGAAGATTCGCTCCTCGTCTGTAAAAAATACAGGATTTATTGATTTTTTCTGTATTTTACCAAGTCTTCATAAATCAGGACTTGGTTCTGCACTTTTAAAGTATGTTCGCTATCGTACAAGTCAACAGGGACGGTTTGTGCATTTTTTTCAAAAAGAACTTACACCTCTTAGAGTTGTACCTCCAATTTGGAGCGGACGCTATATTGCTCGTTCAGTCGAAACTACTATAAATAATTTAGTTGAACATATTCATGCCGAGCATAGAGAATGGCCTCATTACGATGCAATTAAATTAGCAACTGCTAATTTTGCAATTGGAACACGTCCTGAAAAATTCTCTCAGGATACACAACTTTTCAAATACACTGGAAATTTTTTTAGTTTCTATGTGGCAATTACAGATACATTTTCTGTAGAAAAGGGGACAGATCACCGAATGGGAGAAGTACTATCCTGGTGGTCTATTGCAAATGAGGGACATCGCGATGCGTCTCTAGATGAGTATGCACAGGCTATGGAGACTATTTTGAATAGTTCTGGCTATAAGATATTACTTATGGACAGCACATTTCCTCATGATAAGAAAAAAGGTTGGCAAACAGATGCACCCTATTATTATTACATCTACAACCTAAATCCTCGGCAATTTTTTACAGTGCGACCCTGGTTCTGGTTTTAGGAGGTCCTGGGACGTGCCATCGCCACATTTCCAGGCGCCTTGAGGATTTCAAGGGCTCCCAAACGATACGTGCCCTCGCAGAATTTGTAATATTCTGAAAGCATATTGCGCGCCTCATCGGCCAGTTGATTTACACGCGGAATTCCACCCTTCATGACGTTCGGCTGAATTCCCTTGATTTTGCCCTCTTTATCAAGGACAAAGAGTTTTGGGAGAAATTGCATGACTGTTGCTGTGTGTTTGATTTGATAGGATAAAAGGGCCGCAATACTCTGACGTACTTTACGAATCGCCTCGGCATTTTTTACAAAAATCTCCTTATCTTTCATATCAGGAGTTTCGCATTGGTAGAATGGTTTGCTAATTACTTTATCGAGCTGATCGGGTGCATCACGAGAGGGTGGTGGCGGCACAAAAATCACCTGCATGAGCTCAGTAAATTTCTTGTACTTAGGTTTCACCTCCTCGCTAATTTTGGGTAGATTTCCCTGGACCATATCAAAGAAGAGTTGATTGAGGGCACGGAGTCCTGGAGAATGCTTTGTGATGACTTGTCCATAGTTAGGCACCGTATCTGGAATTCCAGGCATCGGTGAATAGAAACAGACACTACTTTTAAGGGGTGTATCTTTACGCATGGAATCAATCAGAGTGGGGCTGAGCAGTTGAATGGCACGGGCAACACAATACGCCTTAGGTTTCTCTTTGAGATACTTGAAAATGCCAGTGTAGGAGAGACCCTGAACAACGCCAGCATCATCTGAACTGCCTTCTGTACGACGGCGCAGATCTTCAGGGCGTGCATACGCCTGTACACCGCGTGATGCATTCCCCATGACAGTTGCAAGTGCAGTTGAAAAATTCGTGTTATTGTAGGCATACTCTCCTCCTCGTGAAATTCTGAATCCGAGATTATAGGTTGTATCCTTGCGGCTTCCATTGATAGTTATATCATCAATGCGAAGTGTATAGGAATCACCTGTGCGAAGATTTTCAATGGAGACACTCGCCTCCACTAGAATATCAGCGCGAGGACGGTACAGCACATTCTTATTCTTATTAGGGTCAAAGAGTAGTGTACCAACCGTAGTCGACGGGTCGCGAGGAATTGCCGCAGAGCTTCTTGAAGAGATTACATAGAGATTTGTGGCAGGAATGGCTGTGAAGTAATTTTTCGCAACCGTGTAAAATTCACCGAGTTCTGCGCGGTCCTCTTCGGTGGCCGCACCACCAATAAATCCAGGCGGGGCACGACGGCCCATAGGATTCGCTTGAATCGCCGCACGGAAATCTGCGGTCTGCGGCTCAGCATCAGGAAGAGCATCAATTACAGTGAGTGCAAGTGCACCAAAAATCTGGATAATACGAACATAGAAGAAGGCAATTTGTAGACAGAGACTATCACGGTAGGTCTTCAGATCACCACGGCCTTTGAGAGACTCTTCATCCGAGAAGGTCAGCCGTTTCACCGAATCAAAATAGAGTACATCTTGATTTCCTAGTTTGGGTTCAAGTTGCAGTTTATAAAAGAACTTTTCAAGCGCGCGTTTTGTAAAGAAAATATAGTCCTTACATCTGCGCTGATCGGCAAGTTTTAGGAGGTCCTGAATATCTGTGTTATCCAACATCCAGATGAAAAGACTATTTACAATGGCCTGTGTTGGAGCTGTTTTACTTTTTAGTGCCTCTCTCGAAGGCATTCCCGCTGGGATTGATTGACCCGCACCCATTCTAGACTGACTTTGGAATTAAAGTTTCAAGGCGCTTCTTATGAGTTTCGAGGCGGCGTAGACACTTCTGTAGTGTACCTTCACTTACTCCACAAACTCCTGCAATACGTTCGTAACTAACTTCGGTAAGACCACGACGCTGTAGGAGAAATCCAATTACGCCCGCGCCAAGTGAAGGTGGCATATTCTCGGGGCTTAGCTCATTATCTTCAATGTAGTCGCAAAGAGTCGTAGCAATTGCGGAGATCTCCTCAAACTTATTACGAGGAATTGCAAGTTGACTGAGAGGGTAGTGAATATAGTCGCGAGCCCGGGTGCTTTCCAGATTCGAAGGCGTTGAAGTCTGCTGAATAAGTCCGCGCTGCAGTGCAATTGCGAGGACTTCTTGAAAATACTTGAATGACTTGGTAAACTGACCAGTGGTCAGATGGAACATATCGGCGACCTCCTTCGGCTTTCGGGGTTGTCCGACCTTCTTCAGTGATGCATACATACAACTTGCAATAACACTGGTGCGTGAAAGACCTCGCTTATCACAGTGCTCAACAAGTTGAACATAGAGATCCTTCGCATTATCAATTACACTCTGGTCAAGGCCATGGTTAGTCGCAGCGAGTGCCAGCATTTCATAGACTTGTAAGAGTGCTCGTTCGCGGTATGGAAGCATATTCCATGTGTGATAACGGCGGATACGAGCCATCGCGGCGCGCGCTGTGCTGGGGCCACCTGAACTTTTTGTAAGAATAATAGTACCTAGCGAAGAAGAAGGAAAACGGAAATCGGTTGGTGCTCCTACACGACACGGATCGTTGCTGCTTCGGTCATCATGCCCGAAGAAGCGATACTCAGCGCCTGACTCGATACTTCTGTTTTTAACATCCCCACAGAGGGTACATACATTTAGATCTTCATGAATAATTGTGTCTTCAGATGCGGCGCATGCGCAGGCTGATTTTGTAGGTTTGCTGGGACTTTCTTCATCACACCATGCCCAGGCAAACTCTGGAACTGGCTTGTGGTGAACTCGACCTGGAAAGAGTGAATCCATTTGGAATATTCTTAAGATTAGATTTCAGAAAGAAAAACGCAATCAAATTTAATGATACCGCTGGACACCGCCCTTTTAAGCGCTATGCCTTGGATTGCTCTCCTAAGTACAATTGAAGCGGGAGCCCTGAGTTTGCTACGTATTGGAGGAAAATGGAACATTATCTATGCGGCAGCCATTTATGCCTGTGCAGTTGTACCACTGCTTTCTAAGGCGCTTGAATGGCAAGGTATTGGTATTGTGAATTTTGTATGGAATGTGTTCAGCACACTTTTTATGTTCCTTATCGGTTGGATTGTCTTTGAAGAGAAACTCAGTTATTTGAAGATAGTAGGTGTATTCTGTTCTCTTTTTGGAATCGGTATTCTTTTACTTGTAGAATAGCAGAGGAGGGATGTCGATTCTCCCCACAGCAGAAGTGAGCACAAATACACCCGGGTTTACTGGGCCCAAATATGATTTTGCAGATGAACTGCCACTTCCTGGAGCGGCGGGTGTTCATCGTGGAAATAACATGGATGATGTAATTGGGGCAGTAAAGGGTGCGGCCTTTTATGTAGACATGATTGGATTTGGTCAGAGCAGCAGCAGTCTAACAAATGGACTGAGTGCACTAAGGCCCCTCGGTGTAAATTATTTTATTAAAACTGGGCTGCAGTGCGATAATGGGGCCGACATGTGGTATTATGTAAATGGAATTCCAACAGGGGAGGCGCTTGGACCCAAAGTGAAGGCTGGACTGGCCTCTGCAGGACTTCCAGGACTCCGTGGTCTGGCGCCAGGAATGATGGAAGATGCAGAGGACGCTCTAAATCCAGTACCGGTGATGAATGCAATCCTTGGATCGGGATATCCGAAATGCCGAAAAGTGACAAAGCCGGTAGGAGACACCAAAGGTGCAACGAGTGCATCCGATGGAACTCCTTGGATTGTTGGGCCAATTGACCGTAGCAGTGGTCAGCCTATGCAGACTCAGTGGGTTCAGGATGTCGATTCAGGCGGTTCACCAATTTTTTTGACACAGTCTGAATTTAATGCGGCCGCGAAAAATTTCTGCCCTGATGGCTCTGCTATGAGTGCTCATTCTGGAGGAGATTGTACAAAGTCTGCACAAGAAGGATTTTCAAGTGGTCTTGATACGGAGGCCTGGGTTATGGCGGGACTTTTAACGGCTGCGGCAGTTCTTGCAGTTGCACGGTGCCGTTAGTGTGTAGTAGAAACTTTTTGAATAAGAGGGTCTTCTTCAAAAATTCTCTGCGGAATCGCGCCTACGGTGCAATGGACTTGGGGAGAGATCCATTGCTGAGTACATGGACCGGATTACGCCAGCGCCTTAAAGACATACACCGCCGCCACTCCACCCAGGGCCTGTGAGACGACATAGCCCGCCAGGTCGCTGGCGGAGAGTGCACCATTCACGAACATGGCAAGAGAGACTGCGGGGTTCACATGGCCGCCGCTGAGTGCGCCAATGCAGAAGATGATGAGGGCGAGCGTCAGACCAATTACAAGTGCATTACCCGTAGCCAGGATACTTATTAAGAGAAGAAAGGTTCCAAGAAATTCGGCGAGGAGGTTCAGGAAGTTCATGGTTCTACTAAGGCGCCAAAAAATTTGATGCGCATTCAATCGTTAATCGAATGTACATACAGTCATGGCTCTCCGTCGCATCAAGAAGGAAATTGATGATCTTACAAAGGATCCGCCTGCAAATTGTAGTGCGGGGCCTACGGGCGATGATCTCTTCAAATGGAGCGGTGCCATCTTTGGTCCTTCGGATAGTCCATATGCCGGAGGTTATTTCAAGATGCAAATTCAGTTTCCTGTAGATTATCCCTTCAAGCCCCCGGTTATTACCTTTCTTACAAAGATTTACCACCCTAATATTAATTCTGCAGGCGGCATTTGCCTTGATATTCTAAAGAATCAATGGTCGCCCGCGCTTACAGTCAGCAAAGTCTTGCTCAGTATTCTGAGTCTGCTTACCGATGCAAATCCAAATGACCCTCTCGTACCTGAAATTGCTCATATTTATAAGACAAATCGGCAAGAGTTTGATGAAAAGGCCCGTGCCTATACTCTTAAGTATGCTACGCCTTAGTAGAGGAGAGAATGAAAAGAGATCTAATGATTCTTTCAACGATTATACTTGGTCTTTTTTTGTTTATTATTACATATAACCTACCTGGAAAGGTGAGGCGACGTGAACAACTGAGTGGATTTCAGGATATACGCCCTGGTCCTGTAGGTGATATGCCGATTCCCTATGTGACTGGACCTGCCGATTCAATGCTGAATCCGCGTGTTCCGTATCACTTACTCCAAGGTGTTTTAGAGGATGCAGCTATTGATGATCAGCCCAATACGGCATTCAATGCACAGGCGTGCTATGAGAGTGATTTTGCGAATCGGATACAACTCACTGGAAATTACAGTCAGTTGACGAATAATTATCGCCGCAAAAATCCCGATTCATGCTCTGCGCCTGTGCATGAGCTTGTCAATAATTTCTATAAGCCGAGTATGCTCTAATCAGTAATCGCACACACGGCTGACTTACGCTTCACAGAGGATTCAGGTGCAATAAACTCGCCGCGCTTCGCCTTCTCAACATCTCGCCAAAACTCATCAAGTAAGGGAATAATCGACTGGAACCATGCCGTATCACGATATACAGGATGAATCCATGACTTCTCTAGAAACCACGGAATACGCTCAAGAACATGCCACGGCGCCTCAGGCTGTGGATTCCACTTTGTATCTCCAATCGGCCCATATGCATATTTTGTATCAAGTGTATCATGGTTTTGTAGAAGATAAATCAGCCCTTCCGTTGCATTCAATGGTGCCTCTTCCATTGGCCCGCGTGCTGTTGCAGATTTGAAAGTGAATTCGCAATATTGACAGACGGGTACTTCGGCAACTTCCATCTGGAGCTGCATCTGATACCAGTAATTGGGCGGGACGCCACCACCCACAACTCGTGATGAAGGACACTTGATCTCCACCAGGTTTCCCAGTAGAGCCTGATGCTTCGTATCCGTTGCAGTAATAAGCCCATCAGGTGATGCAGCAAGCGAAGAAATTGTCGGATGTCTTAGACGACCAAGGTCAACAATAGTGGCACCCCACAGCTCTTCGAGAATCTGCTTTGCCACTGGCTCAAACCGCGTGCCCCAGTCAAAGGGAGTCATTTCAGCCGTCATGCACGACTTCTTTGGTGCGGGTGCTGGCGTTAGTGTTTGCACATCACGAGGCACTTTACAGAGAACAAGTTGACCCCGAGCTCTCGGTGAACCAAAGAGATTGTAGAGTTCACTTGCTGTCAAGAGCTCGGCTGTTTCACGATACCACTCATCTGAACGCTGCACACTCTGCGGCTTTGCCTGCAATTCACGAATCCGCGCCAACCTATCAAATTCTACCTTAACAAGAGCATTTGAAAGACACTTATATCCAATTTTAAAACAATCAAAGACTTCATATGTCTGCTCTGTAAATGTAGCACTCACTTCACTCTCCTTCATAAGTGCTGCAAGTTCTCGCTCCATAGTGGTCCACCATGTATCTCCAAGGGTGGGATGCAATGGAGGAGGTTGAACCTCTTCGATTGCATTCAGAAACTGTCCTGTACATTCAAACATGGTCGCATACTGATCCATCGTTTGAGTGTAATTCTCGTTAAAATTTATAGGCTGGCTATGCTTAGACCGTCGCCTCCTCCTTTGTCTCTGTGGCCTTTCTACGAAACGTCACTGCATTTCGCTTTTCAAGAACCTGGAACATCACTTTTCCATCGGCTCCGCGATGCATCACAAGACCCTTAATCTCCTTAATCTTTTGCTCATCCATGTCATAAATAACGGCATTCTTGCTATTCAAGAGTTTCTTTTCATTTGCCTTCATAATCTGCGCATCCAGTGCAGTCTTTTCAGGACCAGTTAGTGTCAGGCGCACTGCCTCCTCATCGACAAACTTTCGTAGACGATTGAGACGAAGGCCACGTTCCAGACGATGCCAGGGGCGCTTATAGGCATCGTCTGCTTCCTGGTTCAAAAAATTCACGAATGTATTCGTGCTCGCATGTAGATTTGCGGCAAAGGTCGAGCCACTCAAATCCGTAGCGCCTGAGCGCTTTTGAGTTTTTGAGCGATTCGAATTCATTCTACTTATATTATGCGTCTCGCCTTAAGGCACACACCGTTTTTGAATGGTCGCAAGTGGTTCCACGAAGACTTCATCAATACAGTCATTCCACTGATTTACACTTGAAGGAGTTTCACCTTGACCAGCCTTTAATAAATAAAAAGTTCGCCAGCATTCTTCCGTACCTTTTTGCTGAGTGCGCGTCACCTCCTCAAAACTGTAAAAGTTTTTAAGGTCCATCGCATTAAGGTCAACTTCTACATAGAGAATCTTTCCCTCGCGCCACTTTGATTTCACGGCGAACCCGTTTTCAGCCAGCCACTGGTCAGGCTCATCCGTTTCACAAATCTGTTTTCCACGATTATCTAGAAAAAGTGCAATCGGTACAAGTGACCATTTGATGAGGCTCGGTAGTTGTGATTTCGTATAAAAGGGGACAACAAACATCTACTTGTAGTAGTAAAGGGTTCTTAAGATGGAGTCAATTGAACTTACCCCAGCTCAACTGCGTATGCCAATAATACCCCTACCACAAATGAGTCTCCGAAGTCGCCGTGAAGTCAGTGCACTTGACCAGATTAACAGTCTTCATGTAGAGCAATGGCAGACAGATGGACCGCAGCTTCAAAATGACCGACCTGATATAAGCAATGCCGAAATTAAAGAGCAAAATAAATGGCTGAACAAATCACTTGCTGAGAATTTGGGTGCGGCAAATGGAAAGAATGCAGCCGCACAAAGTGCCATGGCATATCGCTATTCGCTTGGACTTGGTGGTGTTGATCAAGACTTGAAAATGGCACAGATGTGGAAAGATAAGGCAACTGAAGGAGGATTTGCCGTGCACAGGCGTGGTGCTTATACATTTATGGATATGAATCCTATTAATACGAGAACAACCGACCGAAATTATCTACAGAACCAGCAATATGTTGCGGGCAATGGGGGAAGCAGCGGGGGATCTGATCAACTCGGCCAAAATCCGTATTTTGATCGGTTTGATGTTGTAACTGACCCGTTTAATGTGGCGCGTGAACTTCGTGCCACTGTATATGAAGAGAAAGTTGATAGAGGACTTCTGGAATCAAAGCGGCTTCTGAATCGCACCTACACCACTCGATACGTGGAACCAGACTATGCTGCCAAAAATTCACTTGATACTCTCAACTCCTATGAAGATCTCCGACCTCGTCTCAATACGATGGACAAGGTGTATCGAAAGTATAATGATTAATCGAACCGCAGCTCAATCGCCATAAGATGCTTCTGCATCTGTTTGGCAGCCGGCGGCTCCTTTTCCATTTGCCGGCGACGAGTCGACCGCGCAGATGAAGTGGTCGATATAGTGGCTGTTGTCGCCGTAGTAATGGTTGAATCTGTAGAGTTGGCCGTTGAATTACGCACCTTATTCTGCTCCTTCATCGCCTTATTCATGTCAGCCTCAATGGTCGGAGCATGAAGGCTCAAGTAAGTCAGAACATTCTTCTCAATGGCCCAACGGAAGAAGTTCAGTTTCCCAACCGTTGTTAAGAAGGGCTCCTCACCAGGAATCTGAAACAGGATTCGTTCCCGACGACAGAAGGGGTCAAAGAGTTTCTTGGAATATGCCTTGAGCTGCGACTTGTAGTTCGTATAGACGAGAAACTCCTGGCCATCCAGAATATAGACCGTGTTGTGACGCTTGGAATAGTTGGTCACAAACCAGTCTACAAGCCGTAGAGAGAGATCTGAGGTGCCCTTTAGCATAGGTAGAACCTCCTTCATATCGGTGCGACCGGTATAGAACTTTTGTAGGCTATTGACAATAAGTTCCTGCTTGCAGTGAATCTTCTTCTTACGAGTACCAGATTCCCCCGAATCAGTACGAAAGACGGGCGGTGACGGAAGGGGCTGTAGGATCTCCATGTGCTACTTGGCTACGCGCTGATATTTCTTAAGCCGGTGAATTTCTGGTGAACTAGGAGAGGGATGGGAGATCCAAATCATAGTTTATTAGGAGACGCCCTACAAAGTGCAGGGCATCAAAATGTTCCTATTACACCTATGATGGGAGGCGGCATGATAGGTGGAGGTCCTGAGGATAGTCTATTGGCCCAGCCGGCTACGCCAGCACTGATTGAGCCTGTTCGTGGTGGCGGACAGGTCGGTGGTGCAAATATACCAACCTTTACACTAAAAGCACTGAAACAGGTACAGATTGTTGCTGAAGAGCCTACACTCTTAACTGTAGATTTACTGAATGCGTATAGGGAGAAACGAAAGGGAATCTGGGGCACACCACCTTCAAATTATGAAGAATCTCGTACGAAACTTTTTCATTATGAAATTAAGACAAAAGAACCGGTGAAAATTTTTTATATTTATTCCTGGGACAATTTTCTGCGATTTGTAAAAACAATTGCAAATGATAAAATTAAGAAAAAGAATTTTATCTATATCTTTTTTTCTAAACTTGACAATATTACACTTTTTAGTTTAATTTTTAAAAAATATATACGGCTTGTCACTGAAACGCCTGCAGAAGTGTTTTTTCTCTATGACCGCACAGGCCCTAAAAATCAGATTGTCTGGGATTCAAAACATCGCGAAGATAGAGCTGAAAAGAAATTTCTCTTTCTTGAACCGACATCGATTTCCATTCCATATATAAAAGAGGGAAAGGAATATAGGCTTCTTTTATCAGCTACAGGAGTCCCTTCTGCCGAAGTTCCAAAGGACTATATTGGCCTAACACCACGCGATACAGGCAGTGACCTTTTAAAATTCGAAGAGAAGGACGGTGAATACAAACCGAAATCACTCTTCAAACTAACTCCTGATAAATTCTACGCAGTGGATACTCCTAAAACGGCTGTAAATGCAAAAGAGTATTTACGACGTAAGTATCTATTGTTTACATTTGAAGATACGGAAGTGGAAGAGGAGGAGGAAGAAGAGGAACCTGTTACTACAGTGCCTCCTGCAGTAGCGGTGGAGCCTCCTGAGGCTGTTACGCCTGTTGCACCTCCTGAACCTGCGGCCGTGCCACCTCCTCTCAAGCCTGACCCCTATGTGCTAAAACTTAAGGGTACGGTGGCGGTTCGCATTGGAGTGCATGTGTTTGAACTACGCAAACCGACACTTGCTGTTCAGAAGGAATGGGACGAGGGAACTTTTTCAGAATCTGAAAAGGACTTTTTCGCTGACATTGGAATTACAGAAAAGTTTATTGAATCGGCAAAAGGGGCTTCTCCGCTGTCTGAACTTCAAACTCGTAAGGAGAGTCTCTTGAAGAAGCGTAGTGAAGTCTTAACTCGTTTAGTCATGAATCGGTGTTTTAAAGAACAAAATCTACTGTTGGCTCATGAGTGTGAGCCTGTACGAGAATTCTTACAGGAACTCTATGAACTTATACAGATTGACCGTGCAAATCTCTTTAGAAAGACATTTGCTGGAATTGCACCGGCCATTGTAAATCTTCAAAAACAGAAGATTGGACAAGTTATCTTTACACGAAAGGATATTCTAAGTCTTTTGGATGGTCTGGTGCCTATATCAAAGAAGCCGAAGGGTTCAGACATGTTTGATATACAGTTTCTTCGTACAGTGGGTAATTTAATGGGACCTGGTGCTGGTCCTCCTCCTGCTGGCCCTGCTCTTCCTGCTGCAGACACTGGGCTTTCTGGTGCTGACGAAGTTAACAATAACAATAATGCTCCTCCTGCTCCTCCTGCTGGCCCTGTGGGTCCTACAGCACCTCGAGGATTAACAGCAATTACTCGCCCAGGTGTAGGAAATTTACCGGGTGAATTGGATCTTCTTGGTCTCTCAGGTCTATATTCTATATAAGACGAATCCTAGCAGCCTGCCGTGACACAATATCCATTGAGAAAAGCACAAATAATCCAGACATCACAAACAGTAAAATCTCCGTCTGAGTATTCTCGCCCCGTCGTGATTCTAAATCATCGAGACGAGCAAACAGTAAATCCAGTTTCTTTGATACATTCTCATCAATTGTCACAGTGCCCTTCGGCATCTGTCCTCCAGGAGGAGGCAGTTCATCGTAGAAGGCCGTATTCGCACCTGATTTGGTCATCGGCTTCCAGAAATCGCTTACAGATGGTGTCGGAGCAAGTGCGCTCGCCTTGGCAACACCACCACCCTGTTTGAAGGCGCTGTTCAGATCAGAATAGGATGGATCTTGTCCAATAACATTTGTAAAGGGCGGCGGAGGCATAGTCAGATTCTGATTCTCGAATCCTTCATCGCTGTACTTTGTTCCAAAGTACTTTGGAGCTTCCGTAGACGATCCGACAAGTTGTGTATTCTTTGGAATCTTAGGAAATGTATTCCTGGCAACTTGGCCGGCATCATCAGGTTGCCGTTCACTTGTTAAATCATACGGAACATCGCCTGTAAACGGTTCAGCATGAGGAGCATCATCGGGTGTGTGTTCCCGGAGTCCAGTCTCTTTATTAAGCGGTGGAACAGAGGGTACACGCTGAACAGCCGGACGATCAGGATCTAAATCAAGGAAAGTCATCGGTGGACCCTTGCATCGCTTTGCCTTTTTTCTTTCTTCTTTGCGAGCCGACTCGCTGCCTTTTTGATCCCTGCAGCCAGGGGCTGTTGGTCCAATTTGTGGGAAGGCATCATCGAAGGAACAGTAGTTCATCTGACCCACTCTCTGTGGTCAGCAAAGAAAAGTGTTTAGACAATAGGAATGACCACACTTCAAAGCGCTGTGTTGGACTTTATACAAAAATCAAAGTCTTCCATCATGTTATTATTATATATTGCCACTGTACTTGTGATTGTCTTTAAGGACACTATTCCTGAGGCTGTTCACCACCAGGCCGATTCATTTCTGGGCCGTTGCTTAGGACTCGGCCTTGTTATCTTTATTACAAATGAATACGGCTGGATCTTGGGACTTTTAACAGCCATGTCAGTAAGTCTTTTAATTGGCTCTCGTATGGCTGCTATTCAGGAGGGATTTGGAAGCGGTGGCGAAACCTCTAAAATGACCATACCAAAGACAAAGCGGTGGTTCGTTGAGCGGGCCCTGAAAGAGAATCCGACGGCGATTGAAGAAGAGAAGGTGACTCGTGAGAGCCAGATTGATGACACCCGAGGCGGCTATAGTTCAGGTGGTGGTGTTCAGAATTCCAGTGTCTCGAGATAATAGGCCATACTGGTAGATGGAGGCATGGGAAACTGCTCTCAGTGCTGGAGGACTAGTGGATGCAACTGCAAGAATCCTCGTAACCGTTGCATTTTTCTCCTGGAATCTTTTTGAAGGTTCACTGTTTCATACACCGTACCCGGTTGAATGGGTCTATTTATACAAGTTTCCGTATTGGCGTCTTTTCTTAGTGCTGACCCTAATTGCCGCGGCATCATGGTGCCCTAAGGTTGGAATTATGGCGGCCCTTGCTCTTTTTTTCTATCTAAATGATCTTTCACGGCTGACGAAGCCTTGGCAGGATATGCCCCAAAAAGCTTAAGTTCTCCCAGAAAAAGAAAGGATTGAGTAGATGAGTGTAGCAAATGCCGCACCCGCAGTTGCTGCTGTGGCAGCCGCAGTAGAAATTGCAAATCCAATTGATGTGATTATAAATAGCCTGAATACAAATCCGTATTTTATCGGAACTATGATGTTAATGTTAAATCTTGGTGGTCGTTTTCTCCAACTAGAGGTTTCAAAGGGACAAGAGAAGTTTTTTCAACAAGTTTGGGTTCGGCGCATTTTAGTCTTTACAGTTATTTTTGTGGCTACACGCAATGTGCTCGTTGCACTCTTTATGAGCATTATTGTACTGGCACTTCTCTCTTTCCTATTTAATGAGAATAGTAGCCTCTACTTGGGTGGTCCTGAAGGGAAAGAGGAGTTTACAAGTCCTGCGCCAGGCGGCCTTACGCCAGAAGAAGCTGAAATCCTGCGTCGCCTCAGTGAAAAGCAGGCAAGAATGGCAGCACCTGCGGCCGAAGGCAAACAGGAGAAACCGGCACCTGTTGAAGAGATTTATGGACAGAATTTAGCACTGCTCCAGACTTTTTCATAATAGCATTTTACAAATGCGCATATGAAATTATACATTGATACTTAGTTCGTTGCCAAGAATCGGGGCATTCCGTTTCCTGCGACGACCCCCTGAGGTGCGCACAGACTCTGTCTGGCTGCGAATCTCCTCTGAGTGAACACTCTGCATCTCAGCAGCCGCCGTTGCTGAGCCCATCTGAGCCATGTTTATATCCATGTTCATATTTGACACCTCCGCCTGGCGAACCTCAGCAAAGGTCTTCAGAATGTCATCGACGCCGCTGGGTCCACGCATCTCTCTACGGGCTACACGAGGAGGCTCAACAGATGCAACCGGCTGCGGCATATTCGGAACACGGGCTGAGTTATTGAACGGTCCAGCCTGAGGCATCTGCTGAGGCATCTGAGGTGCCATAGGCGGCATAGGCGGCATCGGCATCCCACCGAATTGCTGAGGCTGCGACGGTTGTACACCCATCGCCATACCCATGAAATTGCCAAAACCCGGGCCTGCCTGAGCAGCCGCTGCCGCTGCCATCTGCTTCGCCAGTTCAGGGTTCTTCTTCAGAATATCATCCATGCTCGGCATCTTCTGACGGAAGAAAGAGTTGCTCATATGGCACATGAAGCCACTGCCCGCAAGTGCCATCACAAAACGAACTTCAGGCGCCACCTTTCCACGATCCTTGTATTTATCATAGAGTTCCTCGAAGATTTCATCAAAATCCTCGACATTCTCATGAACGGATTCGGACCAGCCCTCAAGCTTCAGGTCAAAGGGGTCAAACTTATTGTTCATCCACTCAAGGCCTGTAACAAGACCCATTGTCATCTGACGCTGAAAACGGAGACTCGCCTCCAGATTTCTAGCATCTACGAGACGGAGATACTCCTGCTTAATCTCTTCGAGGCTGTTGTCCATCGTAAAGTGACGAGTGACGGGGAAACCCTTTGCCTCCAGGCGTTGGAGCTTGTTAATAAGCTCCACCTTCTCCTTCTTTTCGGCATCAGGGTCGCGGCTCGCAGGGAGTGAAAAGACCGGTCCAGTGGCCGTCTGTGAGTTTGAAAAGAGATTGGCACCTACATCACCGCTCTGTTCCTTGCGAATCTCGATATTGACAGGTGCACTTCCAAAGTCAGAACCAAGATTCAGCGGCTCAAGCGGTGCAATATCAACCTCCTGGAGACCAATGCCACCGCCACCGCCACCTCCCTGCGAGAAGCTGATTGTAGGTGGTTCAGAACGACTCGTAGAGACATTAATTGTCTGGCCGGAGTTCGAGTTGCCTGAGTTCACTTTGCTCGGATTTGCAAGTAGACTCATTCCAAGATCATCACCCATGTCGTTCAGGTTAATAACATTACCGATCTCATCGCTTAACCCTAAATCGGGAGGTCCCATTTGACGAGATATCTCCTCCATTTGGTGAATGGTTGCCATTCCTTCTTTTGAATTTCCAAGGACTTTTTAAGCAGGCTTTACCGCGGCTGGTGCCACGGCAAGGGCCGCGGTATTTACCACGGCAAGGGCCGCGGCGGCGGCAAGAGGCATCGAATCCAAACACATACAAAATGCATCCGCAAGATCAGAGCGTTTCTTATTTCCCTTGTAAAACGCCAACCATTCTTCACATCGAACAACTGTAGTCTTTGCAAGCATAGCCTCGGTGCGCTCTTCAGAACCTTTCTTACGGTCCGCATATCCCGCCGTTCCCGTTGCCTTTCCCTTGACCTTCATTCCAGCGTGCACCAGTTTGAATGGAATGGTTGGATGCCCCGCATTTAGAAAAGCATCCCGTAGAGTTGCGTAAAGAAGCATCTGAACCGTTTTCATCACTGGGTTTTTAAGAACGGGCTGATTTTCCAAACGAACTTCTCCAAGCATGTCAAAAAACGGCGCAAGTTCCTTGGAGACAAAAGTCCGAATCGCATCATGAATTTGTGCGACATCAATGGCCGCTGCATGCGGAACCTTGACCTTTACGACTGGCAGCGATGCAAAGGCTTGGACAGCAGTCACCATGGCCTCCTTTGTCTTCGGCATGGGCTTCACACCCTTTTCAACTAGAATTGCACGAAGTTGCGGAGCCCCAGGAATCTTTGTAAATAGATTGCCACTAGCATCCTTTAAAAGAGGAGCGCTTGCAGGTACGTGGCGAGCACATGAAAGTCCTGTAGCTGAGCTGAATCGGGCCTTGGCACTACATGATGCGCATAGCGGTGCCTTTACACCTGCATCATTTGATGCTCGCTCCTCCAGTAGGTTGTAGTTTCCCCATCCATTGATGGTAATCTGCTCATCTGCTACGGTGGTAATACACCAGGCAAGATTCTTAATTCCAATATCAAAACAGAGTGTACTCTTGTTCATTCTGTTTTAGTATTTAATGATTGCTTAGGCAGCGCGTATGAAAGTGCCTCCAAGATTAGCGGAACCAACGCCACCTGAGCCGAGTGCTTCAAAGGAACGGCCTCGCGCCGAGTTACGACCACCCTCGAAACGACGAGTCACAGGAGGTACTTGCTGAGTCTGTAGGGGTACATTCGTATTGAAGGTTCCAAAGAGTGTAGGTATATGTTCTTGCCGCTCCTGGCCGATCCCGTTTCGGAGATTTGTTTTGTAGCCCGAGCATCCAAATGCGTCACATTGTACTACAGTTGCAGGAGGCGGAACAATGGTATTGTCAAATCCTAGATTCGCTCCAGTGTTAATACTCTGGCGTTCACGTGAGAGTGCAATAATTGCATCTGTATTGCGCTGTGACCAGAGATGAACCGAGTACTGCATTCCCGCAGGAATGTTTTCACTACAGTGAGTCCTGTAATCAGTAAGTATAGCAGCATCCTGCATAGGTGCCGCCCAACCGGGGAATCGTGCATCAGGTACAGGTCCTATAGCATAGGCGCCTTTAGGAGTGAGTCTTTGAACAAAAGCCTGCTTTGATTGACTTTCAGAAAGATTTGTATAATAACCTGGTTCCGTTGGAAGGCGGAAGAGTTTCGCGTCCATCTATATCTCCTTAAGATGTGAGTTCAGCATCTTCCTCGAGAAGAGCACCCTCTACTGTAGGGGCAACACCCTCAGGCACAGAGGAGAGGGGTGCCTCGGCCTTACGAAGAGCCTCTGTGAGTTCCTTGCGGCCAGCTCCACTCGGGACCTTCAGGTTGCGCTTCTTAGCGAGATCTTTCAGTTCCTTTACGGACATTGACTCATAGGTCGGGCTTACCTTCGTCACCTGAACCGGATCCGCCTTCTGGGTCACCTTGGACTCTGTAACTTCGAACGCCTTCATCTCAGGCTGACGCTCAGCTTGCTGGAGAACGTCCTTATAGAGTTCCTCCTCAGAACTATCTACATCTGTCTGGCTTAGCGGCTCAGGTGCAGATACGGCCTGAATTTGTTCAACGGCCATTTCATCATCGTGCGCATGATCATGGTCGTGGTCACCACGGCTCTGACCGACCATCTCCATTGACATCTTTACATCAAGAAGTATGCTCTCAATAAGTGAAACCCGCTTTTCATTCTGAACGAGACGGCTGTAGAGATAGAAACAGACAGCACCGAAGACAAGTGTGAGCGTAATACCGATAGTAAGCGATTCCGTAAAACCACTGGAGTTCATTATTTCTGTTTAGTAATCTTAACTTAAGGTGCTAGGTTTACCCGCGTGGGGATCAAGGGGGCAGGGGGCGGCCGCTAGGGAAACCAAATTTCTTATAAAGTTGCTCAACACTACTTACTCTGCAAATACCGGGTACGAGCGTAAATGAAAAACGAATACCCGTTTCTGAAAGACTTGCGGGGACACAGAGACGCTGTACATGCTTTGGAGAACTCTCTACAAGTTCAAATACATGCGTACTGACAACACTAAGTACCGAAGAGGACAACCATAAATGATCTAAAAATCTCTTTGCAGTTTTTGTTCCATCGGGGGGATTTGTACTGTGAAAAAGTTCATCGTAGAGAAGAAGTCCTCGTTCAGATAAATTACTGCGGCGTAGCACTTTCGATGCAAACGACAATTCACGCTCAAAGAGACTCTGGGTCCCAGGTTGGTCAACAAGGCGAAGACCTGATTCAATCCAGGAAAATGGAGTAAGTGTTGCTGCCGTCGCAAATGCGACACCGTATGTCTGTGAAAGCCAGACATTCAGGAGAAGCGCCCGTAGGATAGATGATTTTCCGCCCTTATTCGGTCCAGTGAGGACCGTATGCCCGCTGGAAACGAAGGAAGATGTGACTCTCTTCTCAGCTGGTATACTCGGATCGAAAAAGTTCACTAATTTACAAGAAGGTCCACGTGTACGAGTAAGTTTCACAAAACAGAGATCAGGACATACAGCAAGGCGCCATTGAATTTCATGCATTGCAAGTGTATGTGTAATCCATGCGAGATCTGTGGTATGGTCACGAACATACGCATAGAGTTGACGGGGCTCTTCTGTTGGCCAGATATCCAGATGAGGACATGACGTGACTTTCCCAGTGACTGCAGTATAGGCAGTGAAAAACTCAGTGAGTTTCGCAGAATATGCTTGAAAGAACTGTCCACGTTCAAGAATCTGATCATCAATCTTTTTCATATGAAATGCTTGTTGAACGGGTTGAATTACACCCTGAATCATGCCGAAGGCGGTCCAACAGGTCTGAAAGAGAATACGCGCTCGTTCTCCTAGATTCATTGTTGACCAGAGTTTTCCACCGAGCCACATTGATGATAGAGTTGTTAAATATGTATCAAATGGCATGGGAATCTTGAAGATAAATCTGAGAATGATAAATGGCAGAATCCAAGCAATCAGTGGAATTAATACAGCGAAAAACGGGACCACATAGATTTTAAAAATGGAGAGCGCTGGGAGTAGAAAGGGTACTTCATTCAGTGGCCGTGACCATTCTTGTGTAAAAACAAGTTGTGAAAGACTTTCAGCCTCCCATTCTTTGGGCTGTGTACGAAATTCAGTGAGTTTCTCCTCAAATCCCTTGAGTTCAAAAAAAAGTTTATTGATTTTATCTACATTTGTCACAAGAACTGTTTCCCTGAGCCTGTGTATAGGTTCTTGTACAGTACGAATAGCTGCGGGCGTTGTTTTGAGAGTTTGTAACGTTTTTAAGAAAAGCGTACGAGTCTCATCAAGTTGAAATCCGAGAGGGTTGAGCCACTCATCAGAGCCCATTTCTTTTTGTATTTCTGCCATTTTTGAAGAGAGAGGAGTTAAATTTGATAAAGGACCGCGTGCGCATGATTTAAAAGAAAGAAAATGAAGTATACACTAGCGATGGCTTCAGCAAGAAGCACCGAGGAGACCATTCAGGCGATTCTTACTTTAAGACATCGCGCACCTCAAGTTCCTGAGGAGATTCTGCAGAGAATACGAGCAATTGATTCACTGCTTCATGACAACGATACGGTTGTTCCAAACTGGCGTCGTGGAATATCCGGAAATGCCTCTCAATCACGAGGACGGCAGCAGGGGCATGTGCCCCAGTCCCAGTCCCAGCCTCCTCCAAACAATCGTTGGAAGAATACTCCACCATCTGAGCATCATGTGGGCCAAGGAGGAGGGGGTCAAGTTGTGCAGAATCAAAAATACCAGAGTCGTTTCAAGAATACAGATGCTGGTATTGATGATACGATTCTTAACACAATTATCTTGAATAAGTTAAATAAATTCAGTGCATCAACTTACATAGATGTACGTGATTTTCTCTATCAAATTCTTGACAGTGGCCAAACTGATTTTACAAAGGAGTTTATGCGCCTCGTCTTCAAAAAGGCAGCTGCGGAAGATATGTATTGCCCACTCTATGCTCGGCTCCTAAGTGAACTCCGAACGACCTATCCAGTCATTCAGACAGAAATGAGCGAACTCTTTCATACCTACTTAACTATTTTCCAAGATGTAGATGAATCAGATTCTGTTAATTACAAGGCATTTATTGAGCGCAACCTTGAAAAGAAGTATCGTCTTGGATATAGTCAATTCTTGGCTGAACTAGTGATAATGGAAACAGTTGATTTAGCCTCACTTGAAAAGACATTTGAAATCCTCATCTGTAATATTTCAAGACTTGGATGGGTGGAGGGAAAAGTAAACGAAGTTCAGGAATACGCAGATTGCCTTTTGAAAATGTCAAAGGTGGTTCATAAGAAAAATACGGGATTCTTTGTGAATCTCCGTAAACAACTCTATGAAGTTCTCCGAGTGCGTCTAGAAGAAATACTCAATTCGCCCAAAGAAGATTTTCCGAGTCTAGTTTCAAAGAGCCGATTTGCCCTAATGGATATTCGTGATAATCTTCAAAAATAGGCCTGAATAAAAAGATTTTTACTATGTAGAAAAATGGCACCTACTCGCAAGAATCGTTCTCGTGGATTAATGGGACGTCTCTGGAGCCCCTTTGGACACACGGCGATGGCCGCGTCCAACACGGCGGGTGCGGTTGCAAATACCGCAAAGGGCCTCGTAAGTGTAACGGCGCGCGGCGTGAACCGTGTTGGCAACGCTGTTACGCGTCACTTGAATGACGCCGTTCGTGACCTGATCAAGGGTCGCAAGAGCCGCCGCAACCGCAAGCAGGCGGGTGGCAAGAGCCGTAAGAATCGCAAGAACCGCAGCCGTCGCAACCGTAGAAACTAAATGCGCGAACCAAAAACTTGAATCCACTTAGCCACCATTTTTGCGTTTAGGGAAAAGCAAAAATGAAGGAAAAGCATAGGATGCCCACCAACAAGAATCGTAGTACTAAGGATTCGTCCGAGAAGAATGACAAGCCTTCTCGAAAGGATGCTACTGGTCAGCGGACTCGTCCGGCTTCGCAGATGCAGCGTCGCCGCAAGGGTCGGGCAGACGATGATGACGAGAGTGTAGACAGCAAGGGCAATATTCGTGACCTTATTGTGTCTACAGAAGATGAAGAGATGGAGGATGATACTTCTTCCTTTGAAGAGGATACTTCTCCAAGTGAAGAGATTGCTCCTGTTTCCTCTATTGCGCGTCGTCTAGGTAAGAAGGCTCCTCGCAAGGCGGCCGAGAAAGCCCGTGAGACAATTCGCCGGCGTCTTGCAAAGAAGAAGTCGACTAAGTCAAGTTCTCGTGATTCCAAGGACCGTGAGGAATCCGAGGAAGAGGAGGAGCCCAAGAAGAAGTCAAAGTCAGTTTCTCGTAAGAAGATTGTTGAGGAGTCTGAGGAGGAGGACGAAGAAGAAGAGGAGGAGGAAGAGGAGGAGGAGGAGGAGGACGATATGGAAGAAGATGACGAGGAGGAGGATGAAGAGGATGGTCATATCTTCAAGAAGGGCGGATTCAGCATCACGCTCGGTGCACTTGAGGAAGATGATGAGCGCATGATTCCGAAGCGTCACAACATGAAGAAGGAGTCTGATATTGTCAAGCGCTTTGTTAAGTTGGTGACTGAGCCGGTTGAAGAGAATACAATTGATGACCAGATTGACCAGTTCAAGGGCCTTACTGAAGTCAAGCAGAAGCAGATGATTGAGGCGCTTGAGAAGAAGTCAACTGCAGCAGCCTCTGAGCAGCCGCTCATGTTCAAGATTCTCTCTATGAGCCTACCAACGGAAACCCAGGCCATGGTGCTGAACAAGTACAACAATCTTCAGGGCCTTGATCCCGGTAGTGGTGAGTACTTCAAGCTCCGTGCATGGCTCGAGAAGCTGACCAGTGTACCGTTTGGTCTCTACAAGGATATTCCTGTGAAGCTTGAGGATGGCACGGATGCCTGTGGTGCCTTTATGGACCGGGCTCGTCGGTGTATGGTAGATGCTATCTATGGACAGGAGGAGGCCAAGCTTCAGATTCTCCAGTTTATTGCAAGCAAGATTGCAAATCCTAGTGCACGCGGTATGAGCCTTCTGCTTGTAGGCCCACCTGGAATTGGTAAGACTAGCCTGATTAAGAATGGTATTGCGAAAGCGCTTGACTGGCCCTTTCAGTTTATCAGTCTTGGCGGCGATTCGGATGCCACGACCTACACAGGCCACCAGCTCGTCTATGAGAGCAGCCACTGTGGCAAGATTGTCAACTCCTTCGTGGCGGCAAAGTCGATGTCGATGGTGCTGATGTTTGATGAGCTTGATAAGATCAGTGGTACGCCGAAGGGCGAGGAGGTTCAGAATATGCTGATTCACTTGACGGACCCTGTACAGAATGGTGACTTTGAGGACAAGTACCTTTCAGGTGTACCGATTGATCTCAGCAAGGTGATGTTTGTCTTCAGTGGCAATGACATCACGAAGATTGACCGGGTGCTCCTTGACCGTATGATTGTCATCGAGCTCCAGGGGTACTCTTCAAAGGAGAAGCTGGCCATTGCCGAGCAGTATCTTGTGCCTGCAGCTCTAAAGGAGGTGAATCTTACGGAGAAGGTGGGCATCTCAAGTGAGGTTCTCCAGCATGTCATCGAGGAGTATGCCAAGGAGGAGAAGGGTGTCCGTCAGCTCAAGCGCTGTGTAGAGGGCATCATTCAGAAGATTAATATGCTGCGCATCTTCAACAGCAAGGACCTCCCTTTCCACATCAAGGACTTCAGCCTTCCGTTTGTAGTGAAGAAGGAACATATCCAGCTGTTCTTGAAGAAGAAGGATACAAGTGATGAGAGCTTCCGTTCCCTCTATGCGTAGACATAAAGGAGTGGTCTAATATCTAGCAAATGGATGTCTCTGGTGCTCTTTTTTGTACGCTATGTCAAGAACCAATTGACCTAGCGCAGAAAAAAACGGAGCTTGAATGCAATCATACATTTCATACAAGGTGTTTTACAATCTATGTGACTAGAGCACCTGTTCAATGTAGTGAATGCCGAATAGATTTAATAACAGATGAAATTGCAGATATTGGTCGAGTCCAACACCGTGAACGAGAACAGGAACGGAAACAAGAAGTCTATTCAGAACTTATGGCAGTTCCTGGATTTACAGATGATCTGAAGAAAATAAAAAAACAGGTTGCGAATGTTCGTAAGACAACAAGAGATTTTTATAAGATAGGAAGAATCTCTAGGCGAGAATTTCGGACCGAATCCTTGGCAATACATGGAATCTTAAAACGAATGATTATCGATAGAAGGAAAAGACTTATGGAATCTGAGGAGATTCGAAAGATGAAGCATGAAAAACGGGTTTATTCTCGAATTGTTAGAGAATTTAATATAAAATATGAGCCTCATACACTAAATCTAGTAAGTTCAATTCCGCAGTTTAAAATTGGCAGAGAAGCGGGGTATTATTGGTTTGCACGATTTCCGATTTGGAAGATGCGCAGATGGTTTTCTCTGAAGTTGTTGTAGTTTGCCACATCTGGTCTTGACGACCGCGCTCGGCCTGCATCTGAGCAAGGCGCGCAGCCATTTCGGCAGAGGCACCCGTGGTGGGTCTCGGTTCGCAGGTTCCACTTGATGACATCATTCGCATTTTACGAATGTGACAGGACATCTTCTACCAGAGAATAGAGATTTTCCAGAGAGTCTCCTGGATTAGAAATATATACGTCTGCTCTGTATGTATCCAGAATATGTTCAGAGATATCATCTACAGGTGATTCATCTCTATCTCTAAAACTAATTCTCCATACTTCAAACTCGTGTTTCTCTTTCATGGCAAACTCAAGAATCACCCTGATTTCATTCAAATATCTTGTATCTGAAATAACGATATTTGAATCCGGTGATTCCTTAGAAATTTGGGTGGCAATTTCATTTGCATAGATATCATTTCCAAATCGGGACTTGTCCTGTAGGGCCAGATCAAGAAGAATTTGCCGAATAGTTTTCTTAGAATAGCCTACGCGCCAGAGTTGTCGCTTGCCTTCCTGAGAATCTGCGAGTTCTCGCGGAAACCCAAATAGTTCTGAGGCAAGGTCCTTCAGTGGAGTTGCAAAGGCAAACTTCTTATACTTATGCCGTGCAACAAGATAATCCGCAACCGTATCTTTTCCGGACCCTGACCAACCTGAGAGTAGAATGATCTTCATGACTGCTGAAAAATTTGATTTGTAGAGTTCAAATTTCAATAGAAAGTTAAAATGTCTGAGTTCTATTGTGTTTGTTATAGTTACACGAATAACGAGACTGTGTATCGCGGAGGAGCTCTTTCATATGAACTTGCGAAGGTTTGGGTTGATCATCTTACAGTAAAATATCCAGATATGAAGCATTGGATTGGACGTGTCTAAGTCTTTGCCCGATAAATCATTACATAGGTGCTCGGAGTGAGAATCGGCTTCTCGGTGTGTGCAGTGCTTTCATCATCATAAATATACCACTTTCCATCAAGTGGACTCAGACCCTGTGCAGTGTAATGTCCACCACGTGCACTACCGTGATGGTCTACCAGAGACTGAAGTCCATATTCAAACTTTTTTGATTTCTCAGGGCTTGCCTCAGAGAAGAAGTCGGCCAGGCAGAGTGGCTCCTCTTCATGCTTCCATTGCGTATGAATCTTTCGGCCATCGGGTAGAAAGCGCTTCTGAACAACAATGAGACAGCGAGGAAGACGCCAGATTGCCATCTTACGCTTTGCCAGCGTACGAGCAGGACATTTATCACAATGATAGCCTTCAATCTCCTCCTCCTTCCAATCGGCATTGAGCATCTCCTTCAAAGTTTGTGGACCTGACGCAAGTGTCGTAGGCACCGTGATTTTTAGACTATTGAAAGTCTCGTAGCGATAGGTCTTATTTTTACACTCTTGGCATTCGGTCTGGTACTCCATGAGTCCAAACCAAATATCAACAATCGGAGTATACTGCTTCTCAAAATTCTGTTTCCAAGATTCAAGGGCGGCTTGGATTCGGCGGTCCGTATCATTTAGACTTGGGCCACGCTGAATAATATAATTTACGGGCTCCTTGGTTCCCTCCAGAAACTGGTCGAGAAGAAACATCATAAATTCATGAGCATCTTGGGGTTGTCGTCCACGGAAATGTTCATATCCTGCATTTGTAGCGGCGGTAATCATATCTTTCCAAAAGGCATCTGGAGAGATATATGCGGGTGCATGTGTGGTCCACATTGTGCGAATGAGATCTCGGTAGGAATCAAAGAGTACTCCAGAATGATTCTCGTGCTTCTTCTTCAAGTCGGATGTTTCGGACATACAGAGATAGGTCATCTCCGTAATTTGGCGAAGAGCCTGAACCGCAGAGTTCGCATAGCAGGTATTTCCAAGATTTCGGAGGCCCACAATTCCAACAGGGCCCTTTGGCTGCGTAGGCTGGGAAGTTGGTTCCATTGTATACCAAGTAAACTGGCAAAGTCGCCGTTCAAATTTGAAGTTGCTTTTTCACGCCGAGATATATAGACATGTCTGAACCTGCGCCCCGCCCACCCTATGAAACTCTATATGGCGTAGGACTTCTTGATGATATTCACAATTATTATCCCGCAGTACTTTATGACCCGACACGATTTCATTCAGTGGGTGCCCTTCTTCACTATTTCCAGATGCAGACTCGTGAGCGATTTGATCTGTTTTCGTATGGTCAACGCGCTTATCTGGCAGCACACCTGGCAGCAGAACCCGAGGCGGAGACAATCGATTTGAGTGGTGTACGGACGCCGCCGATTCGCCCAAGAGTCCCTTATTCGCCGTATCCTATCTATAGGACGGCTCGAATGGTGATTGATGAAGATTTGGATGTAACTGATAATACAGCGCGTAATCTTCTAGCAAGTCTACTTGGTGCACTTGGAAATGGTGGCTTAGCTCCTCCCACCTTTGAAGATGTAGAGGTTGCACCTACAGCAGATCAGATTAATTCGGCAACAACACGCAGACATGTAGATGAGCCAATGGTCTGCTCAGTTTGTCAGGATACAATTACTACAGAGGATGATGTGCGTCAAATTAATCATTGCGAGCACTCCTTTCATGTAGGATGTATTGATACTTGGTTTGTACGAAATGTTCATTGCCCCGTGTGTCGTCACGATGTTCGTGAAATGACAAATGGGTCAAGTGAATAAAAATATTTAGAAGTTGCCAGCTGGCTCCTCGGCTGCAGGGGCCTGGCTTCGTCCGCGTGCAGCTGTGGCTGGACGGGCGGCACGGCTTCTACCTCTCGCAGGCGCGGCAGCGGCAGCAGCAGCGGGCTTATTTGCGGACTTATTTGCGCCCTTATTCGCATTCGCGCCATTTTTTGCACCATTCTTGCGAGTGCTGTGGCAGAACTTTGAGCAGAATCGGCAGCGGCCGATGTAGTCATCCGCCTTGATGCTCTTTAGGGTCGCATTGTTTCTCTTCATGCCTGTTGCGCGTGCCTTCGCTAGACCGGGCTTGTAGGCTTCAGGAAGGGCCTTACCCTTGCCAACCTCCTTCCAGGCAGCTTCGATATTTCTAGATGCCTCTTCCATAAGAGTCTCAGCAAGCTCTTTTACTGCTGCAGAGTTGGCACGCGCAACATTATCGGCAGCCTTCTTGAGGGCTCCCTTCGCTTGTGATTGCTCAAGAGCAGCGAGTTCCTTTGCAAGCTTCTCATTGGCCTCTCTGGCAATCTTCTCAGCACGCTCCTTGGCCGCAGCAGCCGCTGCGCGGAGTTCAGCCTCCCGCTGCTCCTTGGTCTTAGGACCGGCTGATGGGGCACGCTTAGGCTTCTCCTTGCCCTCCTGACCAATCTTAAATTGCGCTTTGTATTTTTCAACAATCTCAGCCTTCTTCGCATCAATCTTATCCATCTCACCCTTAGCCTCAAGTTTTACTAATTCATTTGCAGAGATCACTAAACTGGGTTTAGCCTCTAACCATTGATCCGTTGACAAGGACACTGCGGCCATAAGTTGATCCTTGTATTTCTTTAGCATCGCCGTCCTTGCATCCTTAGCTGCTGCCATTTTCTATCTTAGACTCAGTTTTTAATCAGATTTGCAAGATCATCGGGAAGTTCCTTGATGGTCGTTTGATAATGCGACTCAATCTCCTTCATGGCATTCACTTCATCTCCAGAAACCAGATTAATCGCAGTTCCCTTGCGACCATAGCGACCACTGCGACCAATTCGGTGGATATAGTTCTCACGTTGCGGCGGGAGTTCAAAGTTGATTACGAGACTCACCTGCTGAACATCAATACCGCGGGCAAGAAGATCGGTGCTGATAAGCACCCGGACATTTCCAGAACGGAATGCCTGCATACGGTTCCGCCGCTCATCAACCTCCATTTCACCGTGAATATATGATAAAGGAAAACCCTCTGCTATCATCTTCTCAGCAAGCCACTCTGCGCGCTGGCGTTTATTACAGTAGATAATAGCCTGGTTCACAGTGAGCTGCTTATAAATATCGCAGAGCGCATCAAACTTCCACTCCTCTTTCTGAAGTACAACGCAATATTGTGAAATACCTTCGAGAGTCACCTCCTCAGGGGGAATCAGAATACGCACCGGGTCCCGAAGCAGCTTATTGGCAACCTCAATGACTTCAGTAGGCATCGTCGCACTAAAGAGTGCAACCTGTGTCTGTTTCGGGAAACCCATTTGCAGAATACAGAGGATCTGTTCTTTAAAACGGTCCTCAAGCATCTGATCTGCCTCATCAAGAACAAGCACGCGAATAAACTGACGATTGAGTTGGCCGCGATTCATGAGATCGAAAATACGGCCGGGGGTTCCTACAACAAAATGGAGGCCCCGCTCAAGTGCACGCAGGTCGTCGCGAATAGGAGTACCTCCTGTAGCAGAATAGGTCTTCAATTCCATATAGGCGCCAAGTGCCTGTGCAACCTTCTCAATCTGCTGTGCGAGTTCACGCGTAGGAACAATAACAAGCACCTGCGGCTTCAGAAGACTTGCATCAATCTTTGTAAGGGCACCCACACAGAAAGTGCCCGTCTTACCAGTGCCTGACTGAGCCTGGGCCATCAGATCACATCCATTCTTGATAGGAACAATGCCACGCTTCTGGATTTCAGAGGGCTTCTCAAATCCATGAGCGTAAATACCGCGTAGTAGATTCGTCGGCAGGTCCATATCATCAAATGTATTGAAGATCTTCACATCGGTCAATGGTAAATCAGTGGAAATAGTCGTCATTTTTGGAATTCACTTTATTAAAAACTTCATTCAAGTTTAAACCCACACCTTGGGATAAATTTGAGTGAGAAGTTAAAGCAAAACAGTAGAATAGGAATACATGGCGGATGAAAATGAAGATTTTGTCGAAGATGTAGATGCCGACGTGGCCGACGATGTCGAGGTGGAGGCCGCGGGTACAGGCGAGCGCGTTGAAGTAAAGTCAAGTGATCCTCTACAGTTGCTCTTTCGTCATCACCCCGAGTGCCGTGTCTATTATGCCGCTGCAGTTACACCAAAGTTGGCTCTTTTAGCTGCGCCACCTGATTTTCCCACCCGAACGGGCGCTCCTGATCCGAATCACAGAAGTCAGGCTTGGCTCTCACAGTTTGAGCGAACGAAGATTATTGGATTTAGATCGAATCAACTTGCACAGGGTGCAAAGGCATATGTTGACCTTTCGAAACACAAGCATATTGTAAATACAGGTGAAATTGCCCGCCTTGAGCTTAATGAGGGTCGCCTACCCTTTATTGTGGCGCGACTCATGCCTGATGGACAGTTCGAGTTTTGGTCTCTTGCAGATCTTCTTATTCTGTGAAGGCTTATAGCTTATTTGAAAAAAGAAGAGTAATGGAGAGTTGCTTTTCTTTTGTCAAAAAGGGCATTATACTTTTTGATTTACGAACTGTATATTCCGATACAGGATTTATGAACTATCACGCAAATCACATCCCTAAAAACTATATTAATGCAATAGTCTACAATACTGATTTACCAAAGCGGATTGAACTTGGAGATGCTGTGGATGATAATCCGTATCATTTATATTTTTATATGATTTCACGTTTTTATTTTTTTGACCATGGGAATACTATAATTCCATATTATTATGTGAGTCGCCGTCAAAGTTATTTTGCAGAAGCTGCGCTGGCCGCTCTGCCTGCACGGTTTCAACGCGAAGTAGTAAAGCGTGAAGACTATGAATATGTTGAGATGCCAGGATGTAATTGGTATCCTGATTCAATTGATGAGCCTTGGATGCCTAATTATGTGCGTAATTTATACAAACATATTTGGGATGGATATGGCCAAGAAAAAGGAAAATTCTCTTTTATTTCAAGAAAACAGGGGAAAAAGAAGGCGCGGCGAATTGTGAATGAAGCTGAACTTTATGAACCTTTAAAAAAACTTGGATTCAGTATATACCATCTTGAAGATTTGACATTTGAACAACAAGTACGGCTTTTTGCCACAAGCCAGATTATTACGGGCGGCCACGGTGCAGGATTGGCCCATATACTCTTTTGCAAGGCCAACACACTTATTTGTGAAATTAATCACGGACAAACACCTGCTAAAAATCACTATGTAAATTTAGCACTTCAGTGTGGCCTTCGGCATTACATGTATAATGGCGCATCGCCTATACCTGATGGTGAAACTGACGGGACTGAAGACCTGGTTGTTGATGTAACTAGATATTTAGGAGCTTTAGCGCATATAAAGACACTTTGTTAAAAAATACGAATCCGCTCTTCAGGTGGCAAATAGAGTTCATCGGCAACCTCGATTGCAAAGACATCATACCACTCATCGAATTGATTTACAACATAGTTTACACGTAGCGGTGTAGGGGCATGCAGATCCATAAAAAGTCTTTGTAAGGCTCTCTCTGGATTATCCTTTACTCGCCAACTCACTGCATAAGCAAGAAAGAAATTGCGATATGCCTCTTTTTCTTCAGCAAAGCTCGCTTTACGGCTTACAAGTTCTAACTTAAGTGCATCAAGTGCAATTGCAAGGCCACCAAGATCACTGATATTTTCATCAAGTGTCAATGACCCATTTACAGGATGACCTAGAACACGCGCTCCACTAAAACGCTCTACAAGACGCGCTGCAATTTTCTTGTATTTTTTTAGATCGGCAGTTGTCCACCAATTTTTTTTCTCACCAATTGCACTGTATTTCATGCCGTCCATATCAAATGCATGAGTCATTTCATGACTAATTACTGCACCAAGACCGCCATAATTCCAACCCATAGGGGCCGCCTGATGATAGAATGGCCAGGTAAAAGAGCCTGCAGGGAGAATCATCTGATTTGTTTCCGTGTAGTAGTGAGCATTTGTAGAATAGACAACATCATCCCAATATTTATCAACATTGACTTCTTTTCCTATTGTTCGCATATCAAGTAGAGTATACTCTTCACCTAATAGGAAAATATTCTGTAGAAGTGTATCTGTTTGCAAATTGACTTTAGGAAGAATTGGAAAGTTGTCAGGTGAACCTATATCTAGACGAAGTCCTTTAACTTTTTCAATCGCTTTTTTCTGAGTAGGGGGTGACATCCATGGTGAAGTATGAATACGATCTACTGCAGCAGATTGAATTTTCTTTACAAAAGTCCGAATTTCTGATTTAAGAGAAGTGGGTATGTAGAGTTCTGCATACAGATACGAAATTGAACTTGGAGCCCATTCCTTGAGAAGATCAATTGTAAGTTCAAGACGCGTTGGGCTCCGTTTTTGACCACGGAGGCGTTTTTCAAAGAAATCAAAGTAGAGAGTATCAAATGGATGCGGTAATACACGTAGGCTATGTAGGACTGCATGTGCAGTAAAGAGTATTTTCCAGTCATCAAGTGAAAAATGTTTGAATGCATTATGTATTTGTTTGAGCCATCCTTTGGAGTTTATTTTTATATCTAATGTTTTCCAATTTGGAACCTCCAGATTTGTCCAGAAGATCTCCCAATTGATAGTTGGACAGAGTTCGGATAATTCTGCACCCCGAATGATTTCATCGTCATCATCAAGCCGCTCTGCAAGAAATGTTTCAATAGGTATGACCGCAGACAGATTTTCAGTGCCAAGCTCTTTTGAAAGCTGATCGAGTAATTTTCCGTATTGTAGAAGAATCTTTGATTTTCCTGGTGCGTCCTTTTTATAATAGGAGGCGTTAGGTAAACCCAGTCCACCAGTACAGAGATACGGTTTTGCCAATGGTTTCTTGCCAGCTTCATAATAAACTGTCACTGAAAAAAGGGAAGTTATACGATACCGTGCAAATTCAGAAAATGTTTTAGAAATATCATTCATGTCACGAATACAAGTGAAGCCACTACAGAGTTTTTTTAGATGCGTAATATTTTCACCTTGAACTCGGGGCCGAAGCGCACTGAGTCCTAGACGACCAACTAGATCCATAGAGATTTCATGTGTGCCCTCTGGAGCCTTGCCCAGTTTTGCAAATTGAATCGATTTTTTTAGTATCTTTTCAATCTGTTTTTCAATTGCTGCATCAAGTTCTTCACTAACACCAAAGGATGAAGAATTTCCTGGTATTTTTGTCTTTTTCAACCAAACACCATTGACATATTCAAAGAAATCAAAGCCGGGTTTCTTCGAAGTCAAAGGAGAGGGTACTTGAGGAGTTGCTGGCAGGACTCCCTGGCGCTTCTTTAGTGTCTGTGCACGGGCTCGCCGCCGTTTTATGAAATTTTTGTGTGTAGTTCGTGCCATGACGAGACCCTCTCTTTTCAGACGGTATATTTCGTTTTTTCCCTATAAGTGTTTCCGTACACGCACGGCGTCCGCGCAAACTCTTTTGAATTTGAATTTTTAAAAGTCTCTGTTCCATAAGAACCGAGGGGCTTGCCACCTCCATCTATCTTTTGCTATTTTTTTATTCGGTAGAAGATACTGTACTTACTACAGAACTGGCCTGAACATGCTTCATTCCACTTACAAAGCCCATTCCAGCAATATATTTAGATAGAGGGTTATTACAGGTCGTTGTACGCCATGAGCAAGAATCATAGAAGCACATATCTTCATAAATATAGAGAAACCACGAACGAGTACATTCTACAAGGCGATATCCTATCATTTGAAGATGACCTGCAACAAGCATACTCGGAACATTTTCATCAGGATCATAGGTATACCGCACAAGTAGAACACCAGGGCGAAAACCACTGTCCATGAGACTGTAGAGAAGTACACGTTCCTCATCTTGTGAAGCCTCAATCTTTAGCATGTCAACTCGGTTTCCTTCAAGACTCGCAGCTTCGGTAGTAAGAGTTGACCACTCGATTGGTGTGCGTTTTACAACGAGATTACGAGGTAAAATCCAACGTTTTTGAATACCGTCGAGCCAAGCAAGGCTCGCATTCTCAGGCGCAATTGCACGCGCCTTTAGAGTAGCCGCGATGATTGACCACTTCGTTTCAATATCATTGCTATTTGTTAAAATACGCACAGGGCATCCGAGGCTTTCGCAAATATCAAGATCAAGCATAAACGATGCATCAGGATTTACACTAAAAAAATTTGTCTTTACACCCTTTGAACTGAAAAAGGACCAGAGATCTTTTAGAAAAGGGACCTCCTCACCATTCATAAGTTTTACAGACTTAAGATGCTGACTATAGGGATTTGTATTTTGTCCTGCTGGTGCAGTATTTACAGACTGAACTGTATCAAGTGGAGTTGTCATTTGTATGGAACCGGAATTATTGCCTCCACCTCTTTCCGCAGTTTAGGCATTGAATAAAGATAGTCATCGGTTCATCCGCAGAGCGCGTCTGTAGTTCATAATAGGTACACTCACGCTTCTTACAGCCCTTGCAAAGGAACTGATCAGTTGCCATCGCACGATTACCTTCTAGCTGACGCTTCTCGCGCTCAAACTGACGGATAAGGGAATCCTTCCAGATTTCAGGATACAAGTCTGTGTGACCAAACCCTGCAATCTCTTCGAGGCTGAGTTCCCCTTCTTCAAAGCGCTTGAAGAGATTCTTATTCTGAATATACGTATTTGGATTCAGATTTCCAACAATTGTGCGGGCCACGGAAGAATAGAGTTGAGTAAAGAGTGGATAGGTCCACACCTTGGAGATATGACGTTTTTCGGCTGTATGAAGAGTCGAGAGGAAAATTGCAACTTCTAAATTGGCAACTTCTTCTTCAGAAAGTAGAGTGCCCATAGAATTAGTAATTGCCTTAACAATTTGTGTCCTATGCGGCGTCATTGTAGCCACATCTGCTTCTGTAAGTTCGACACCCTGTGATAGAAGTGACAGCTGTAACTCTCGATTGCGTGTAATGCTCGCCTTAGTTGCCTTAGCTCGCTTCGGCTTTGGAGTTGGTGCCACGGCAACCGCCTCCTCTACATCAACTGTGGGCGCATCTTCTGCGCCTTCAGCACCTTCGACGCCTTCTGCATCTTCTTCACCATCCTCCTCATAGTCATCCTCGGCATCATCTACAATAGATGCATCATCTACATGAGCTTCATCCGTAAGTTCATCCTGAATTACCTCTTCTTCAGCTTCAATCTCGGCTTCCTCTTCATCAAGTGATTCAAACCCCTCAAAGACTTGCGTATAGAATGTTTCATAATCATCCTGCTTGATGGGCAACGGCTTAGCGAAGGAGCGCTTATCCTTTGACATCATCACAACAATATCACCAAAGATAAGTTGAGTATCATGGGGAGGAGGAAGTTCATGCTTATTTTCAGTACCGGCCTTTCCATCCGTGTATCCGAAGAGAAAGAGTGTATTCGACTTCCATGGATAAGTGCCAATCTGTGTAGGAACCTTCTTCTTCTTCAAATAAGTCTGAATATCTGAGAGTTGGCAACCGGTGGCTTCACTTTTGATTGTGAGTTTTCCACTTTTCATATCACCCGTACTTGTAAGAAGTAGGATTGAAGTAGTTATTGACATCTCTCTCTTTTTGTATCGAAGAGCGCTTAAATAGCGAAATCAAATTTACTATAGGATGATTGTACGCAGTTGGAAATCTGCGGTGTTCACGGCTGCGCTCCCTTTAAAGGGGCTACGCTACGATGCTGGTTCATGGATTGCAGAAATTCTAGACAATTCATGGACTAGTTATGATGTAGTTAAAAGGAGAAAACTTTCAGAAACGGCTTGGGAGGAATGGTTAATTCCTCATGCCGTACCACGACTTCCTCGGGAATCATTTGGTGTGGAAGAGTTTAACTATACAGTGGTAAATGGTCTTCTTATGATGAAGGGGTGGTCGTGGCAAGAGCAGGTGCAGGCGCAGGCGCAGGCGCAGCAGCTTCAACAGGTGTTGGTACAGCAGCCTCCGCAACAACCACCTTTACATCAGCTACTGCCGCAACCTCCGCAGCGGCAACACCAGCAGCAACAACATCCTTCACAGAAGCACCCGCAGCAACAGAAGCCTCCGCGGTCTTCACAAACTTCTCAGCAACGTCCCATGCGGGGCCGCGGAGCTTCTTCTCAACAACCGGCACATACGACATACAATCAAGCCAACCTTTCTTGGCAACCGCCTTTAGATTCAGTTGACCATTCGCAGCCGCAACCAGTAGGTCAACCGACGCGGGAATTACATTCTTCGCAACATACGTCAAGGCCACCTCCTCCTCCAGTGCAACAGCCGGTGATCCCAGGCCAACCTTGGACGCCGTTAGTGCAGTCTGCAGTGCTTGAACTACAATATCGCACACCAGTTGCTTCTTTTCCGAGGCAGAAAGGGTCTGCACCGTATTTACCTCAGAAGAAAGGGCGGCAGCGAGCGACATCAGGACGGGCGCACTTAGAGTCTTTCCCGCAAGATAATGTGACGCGAGCGCCTGTAACATGCCAAATTCTTGACTAACTGCTGCACTTTGAACGACAGGGGGAACCACTAACGCTGACATTTCTATTTAGACTATAAGATTTTTGTTTAGCCCCTTCCCACGTTCAGGCCACACCTTTTTTCCCATCTTGCGCCAGATGAAAGCGAAGATCGCTCTTGTTCTTTCGCTAGCCGTCATTCTTTTTGTAGCCTACCTAACGTATTTTAGAAATGGAGAGGCATTTGCTTCAAGCACACCTGCAGAACTTGAAGAAGATATTGTTCAACCTACTCAATCGCTTCCCCCGCGCCAGGTGGCCTCTGCGGGTCCGAATTCACCCGCGATGCGTGCACCTCCTGACTCTAAGGATACTCCGGTAGTTCTACCTGGCCCCGTAGAAAGGGATCCCTATGCACAAAGTGAACAGGTGAGCAATTTTGGAGATGATAATCGTGCTCCTGAGCGCATGTTTGGACCAGCTCCTCTACCCACAATTACGGATGTTGGCTCAGCAAGTGGAGCAATGTCGAGAATACTCTCAAATCAACCAAATGTTCAAGAATTTTCAATTGAGGGTGCACAGAATGGTGGTGAATTCATTCCTGGCGGCGTATTTGCCAATGATACGGATGTTCCCACAAATTTTTCGGCGTTTTAGAGTGGTCTTAAGAAAGTACACAAAGTAAAGATAGAATCATGGACGCCAGCCCCAGTATCCGCTCAAGTTATCGCCCCGCACAAGGGGTTCAGTATCAGCATCCCAAACCAGCTGCTCACGAGGCTCTTCAGAAACTCGTGAACAACTGTCTACAAGGTCTACGAATCTATCAGCCATTTCAAGGTGATAAGGCACTTATTCCCTTATCAAAGGGGGTCTTTTATGCACTTGTTCACACGAATCCAGTAGAGACTGGATTTCTTGTCTTCAGTCCCAATCATACGCCTATTTATGTTCACGAGAGCCTACGTAGATCACTTATTGTTCGAATGCGTCTAAGCAGCACAATGCACGCACAAACGGCTATTTTTGCTGTGTCACTCGATAAGTCTGATGGATTTCTCTGGCTTGAAGATGTTTTGGCTTGGAGTGGTCAGTCAATTCACGGCTCAAAAACATTTACGGAGCGCAGGGCCTTGCTCAAGCAGTTTCTTGATCATCACTGGATGCCCGATGCTCGGTGTGCAGGTGGTCTAACAATTCGAATTGCAAACTATAAGCCTCTTGAATATGTTAAGGAGATTGCGAATGAATTGAGTTGGTCGGCCATTGATCTCTGCCCTGAACTACCTGACCGCAGGCGCTTCCGTATTAAGGCGGCTGGAGGTGTAGCGTCCTCACTTGTAGGTGAATTGCGCGCTGTATCAGGCCTTCCTGATGTCTATGAACTATGGTCCGCCGAAGATGTCTGTGTAGGTCGTGCAGCTGTACAGGAACTTGCTATGAGTCGTACAATTCGCGAACGGATTGCAAAGGAGAAGGTTTATGTTGAGGTTGCCTGGAATCAAGAGTTTGAACGCTTCCGTATTCAGGCTGTAGTCAGTTCTGCTACACCGCGTTCACCAACTGTGCGGTTTGGACAGGCGAAGCCGGCTGTAAAACCTTTAGAGACAGTAACCGAATAAAAAGGATGACTTAAGTAGAATGGCCGTGGACAGAACACGCAGAAACAAAAAGCGCAGCCGTCGCGGGTGCTCACGCAAACAGGTCGGTGGAAATGTAGGTGCGGGATATTCCATTGGTGGTCCTATTCTGCCTGGCCTCCCGACAGTCAATAACTATGCGGCCGCTGTAAATTCTATTGGAAACTGTCACGCTGTGACACCGAGCTATGCCATTACTGCCCCGCCTGCAATTGGTCTTCCGGGCATGGCTATGAAGGGTGGGCGTCGTCGCCCGAAGGGTCGTAAGTACAGACAGGCAGGTGGTCGCTACGGATTTGATCTGACCTCAATGCCGACTCCGAATGGCGCGGCTCTGTCATCAGGTGGATACCCCGATGTTGTAAAAATTGGCTGCCAGGCGAATCTGCAGAATCCGCTGAACCCGACACACACGGCTCCGAATCCGACGCCTGGTGCGGTCAGTTCAGCGGGCCTGGGTGAGTCCATTGCTCGGGCCTTTGGACAAACTGGTGGATACTCTCCTCTTGGTCAGGCTGCTGTAAGTCAGGCGTATGTTGCGCCCACGGCTGGTTATGATAATAAGCCGAGCACATGGCTTGACTCTGTAGGTGCGCCGGTTCAGCTCCAGATTCCCTATGAGGCACGCATGATGAACCCGGCCTGCTTGAAGACGGGTGGCAGTCGCAGACGCCGTGGCCGTGCACGCAAGACTCGTAAGGGCCGCAAGTCTAGTCGCTCATCTGGCAGACGCTGAGATCAAGTGCCTTCTTAGGTCCAGTGTCCATAACAGTTGCCGTATCATCTTCGCCTAGACGAAACACTTTATAGCCGCACTGTTTATAATAACTTAGGCGCTTTCTCCACTGTCCCATATACATTGAATGTTGGTCAATGACATCCAGAATACGATGTTCTAGATTTCTTTGCTCAGGACGAATCCTCAGAATACGCCCAGTACTCTGCTCCACCTTCTTACGAGGGCTCACTAAGGCGACTGCATTTAGAGTCTTAATATTCATAGCCTCAGATGCCATTGCATAGGTGGCCAGAATCACTCGACATTTTGTTGCCGATTCCTCTCGGGCTTCATCGGTCATTCCACCAATGTAATATCCAATCGGAGCCTTTGTCACTTCCAGAAGTTCTTCAAATCTACGCAAATGCTCTTTGCGTTCACTCAGAATCAGAATACGGCGTTCCACAGATTCCGCCAACCACTTTTTCAGAAGCTCCGCAACGCGTTCTGTTCTTGGCATGTAATCGACAACTTTTCCAAGCATACGAGCCATAACCACATCACCCTTCCAATCAACCGGCTCCTCGGCGTAGGCGGGGTCATTATAGGCGCATGAAATTGTATAGACCGCCACCGTTTCATCGGCTTCACGAATCTTCTCCCAATACACGGGTTCACCCAAATACCATTCGAAGACTTTAGTCAGACCATCGTCGCGTGTAGGTGTGGCAGAGAGTCCAAGCATCCAACGAGTCTGAATCTTTGCAAGCACCCGGCTGAAATGCGCCGCACCGAGATGATGACACTCATCAAAGATTGTAAATCCGTATCCGCTAAAAGCCTCATTTGATACATCTCGCTGTACAATGGTCTGAATCATACAGATTGTGACATCATAAGTAATGCTACGCGACTTTGGTGTCATATCAATGCCTGCGGCTTGAAGTCTCTTAAGAAGCTCCTCCTTGGAACCACCCAGTTTGAGCCCTTCCAGACGACAGCGCTCTTTTAGCTCCGTAGCTGTTGCCTCCTTCTGATACACTACTTCGGAGCCGGTCTGTTTCTTATCTCCTTGGTAAATGCCCACAGTCAGTCCAGGAAAGAAGGTCTCAATTTCACCTTTCCATTGATTTAAGAGGAACTCCTTGTCTACGACAATACAGAATCTACGACCGAGGCGAGCAGCAATGGCAAGTGCCATGAATGTTTTACCTTTCCCGCAGGGTACACAAATCAGTCCATTTGCTCCTGCATCGATGAATTTATTGATAATATTAATCTGATAGTCGAATGGTTTACCACCGAAGGTGACATGGACCGGCAGAGCCTCACCCTCCGATACAATATTTGCCTGCGGAACACCAAAACGCCGCATCGCCCATGCACGCGGCATATAGATTCGACTCGCCGACTCGGAGAAAATGGGAAAGGAGTCTCCACCCTTTCCAAATTTATCATTGACAATCGGAGCGACCGTGAGTTCCTTTCGAATCTCTTCAAGTTCTTTGGTTTCAATACTGGCTTTCTTTACAGCATATCCCCGACATGTGATCACTCGGTCGAGTTGTTGAGGGTCCATTTAGTACTATTTAGTTTATGAGAAGTCAATCGTCAAATTTACACATGCTTGTTTAGAATGGTCAACAAACAGTCAGTCGTTTCAGGTCTAAGTGTACTCATTTTTCTGCTGGCAGCCTTCTTTCCTTCGGCTCCTGTGAGGTCTTTTGTCGACTCACTCGTGGGTCGCCTGGTTCTTCTCGGATTTCTGCTCTATGCGATTCGCCTTGGAAGCATGACGGGAATCCTTGCGTTCCTTGCCGTCGCAGCACTCTTTGTTGAGCGCAATCGTTATTCGATTTTCCAGGCAAAGAACTATATTGTCAGCCGTGGTTCGGCACCGACCCTGGGAGAGATGGCACCGCATGATGCGCCTGCACCGGTTGATGGACAGGTAAAGGATCCGTCATGGGTTGGCCATGGCCCCATGGAGGATGTGGAATCGTGGACAGAAGTGGAGCACGGGCAGTCAGAGGATCACAAAGAAGTAATTCAGTCTCAGCTGTTTCCCAATAGCCGTATTAATGCGTTCTATGAGGACCACGGTCTCGCCCCGCGAAACGATTAAAGATTTAAAACGGAGTCCTAACTAAATGAAGGCACTAATTGCTTTTTTTCTCCCATTTCTCCCATTTCTCACAGTATCAACTATTGTTAGTGACACGGGTTGTTACTGTGCCTTAAAAAAGAATACGATTTCGACCCCTTGGGTAAATACATCTATATCCACTGGATGTTCGTATAAGTTAGATTGGACTGGTAGCACTTCAAAATGGTGTCTAACTGACCAGACTGCGGCAGTTTGTGGAACCAATCAGACAGGATTTGGCATGGTGGACTCTTGCGCGATCGCAGGATTCACGAATTTATATCTGGCTCCATCGACCTCGCTTGATGCGACCCAGGGAAATCGAACTTTCTACACTGGACAGACGCTCTCTATGAATTGGACAACTCAGAATATTCTACCGGATGAAAATCTAACGATTACTTTTCTTACGCGAACACTGAGTCCAACCTTAGGAATTCCAAGTGCAACAGAATTCTATCAAGTGAGAATTAGCGATTCAGGTACAAGTGTTACAAGCGGTGCACCGGTGATTTTTCAGACAGGCTCAAGTCCTCAAGTGAATGCATCAAGTCCCGTATTTGCAGTGATTCAGAGTAAGATAGCCAATCTAATACTCTACAATAATCTCACCCTAATGACTACAGGAGCAAGTGTAATCTGTGATGGTCGTAATCTAACAGTGTCTTGGCAGGGAATTGGTGAGGCGGGCGTAGGCATAGTATCTGTAACTCTGCGTTCAACGGGGGGTGGTGGTGGTGGAGGTACAACTGTAGGTACACCGATTACAGCTCTTGAAGCACAGACAAATATGACTGTAAACTATCCATGTCCTCGTGGACAGACTATTCCTGGATTTGGAAATAACTTTGCTGCGTATATAAGTGTACAGAGCCCAGGTATTGGTGTAGCTCCCTATACACTCACTTCACCAACAACTTTTTCACTTGTAGCGGCAGCGTCGCCGAGTCCAAGTGGAACCGCAACACCCACATCAACGCCCACTCCAACTCCCTCTCTCTCAACCGGTTCAACGGCTTCGAATACACCCTCAAGTACAGCAACTCCTAGCTCTACAGATACACCTAGCACAACTGTAACAGCAAGCGTCACACCTACATTGAGTATCACATCAAGTGCATCCTTTACAGCGTCCCCTAGTAAAACTCCTGCAGCGAGTATTGACTTAGCCGCCGTGGCTGCACAAGCACAGGCAGCATCCATGAGCGCACTAGCCCAGATTTTAGGAGGAATTTTTGGAGGCATTGGAGCAATTTGCGTGGCTGGCTTCGGATATTATGTATATCAGCGAAGACAACTTCGTGTGCAACGGCTAAAACGAAATGAAATTGCGAGGCGCCGACTTCAACCACAAGAGCTACAATCAAGTCATATACAAACTGTTGTGATGTATCAACAGGGTCGGACCCGTAGATAATTATTTTGTTTGATCTCTCTGTGTTGTTGCGGGTACTGCAGTGCCCTGAACCCAGTGCGTACCATCCCACGTATACTTCTTCAATTGCTCATCTGTAAGTGATTTATCGAGATAGTATTTCTTGGCAACACTACAGAATTGAAGACGTAAACTTGTATTTGAATTAATTTGATTTAAATACTGTTCGCCATTGAAGTATGCCTTTAGAAGTTGGAGCCATGTCGTATCTTCAAAACACTGTTGTAACATATTACCATTTCCAGGTGAAAGCGTGCACTGCAATGTGACAGGAAGATTTGGAACTAAACTTACAATTTGCGGTCTCCCACCTTGAGGGCATGTATAGTTGTCAGCAGCTTTTATATTTTGACAACTATTCACCTTATTGTTGTTATCTTGTTGATTTTGATAGATTGTGCACTGGGGAATAGGTGTTGTACTTACAGCGGGTGCAGTTCCATCGGGTAGACGAGCGGCCGCCGTGCAGCCTTGAACATTAGGCTGAACCTTGATATTTTCAAAATAATTCGGAATTGACTTCGGACAGAATTGTGCAGCCTTTGATGCAAACTTCTGTCGTAATAAGGTTACACAACTCGGTAGTGTAGGTGTATCGATTGAAAGACTGCAGACAGTCGTTCCATTGCACTGTCCATCTACAACGGTTCCATCACAGCACGATACGGTGCCTTGTGTCATATTATTCAGAGCTTCAGTCCCGGGAGGACATGCTTGGAGTTGAATATCAGCATTACCAGCCGTTACATCAATAAAAGGCTCCTCTTTTTTTGACTGTTCAATCATAAAATAAGATCCGAGCACAACGGAAATGCCGAGGAGAACAAGGCAAAACAGTAGACTTTGTAAAGGAATTGTGATCTTCATCCCTCTCTCTCTGCTAGTTAGACTCTTTCTTTGTCTATCCGCCACGGGCCACAATACCGAGGAGGAAACCTATTGCGAAGAATAGTGCCGAACAGATGGCAATTACGGGAAGTCCACGCACGGCTTCTGGAAGTGAAAAGGCCGCAAATCCGAACTTTCTGAAATTTAAGACAAGATTGAAGAACATGACTCCGAGTATAAGCAATAAAGCAATAACAACAATGGAGACAAAAGTATCCTCCATTGCTTTCATGCTTACTGCGTCTTTCTTTGGAGCGGCGGCGGCCTGTTGTGTCTGTGCCTCTTCTTTAAAATTTTTAAGAGGTACCGAGGAGCCAGCCGCCTGAAACTGTACTTGATTACTATCATTTACATTTTTGAGTAAATCAAGTGGAACACATTTGTATTTTGAAATATCAATCGGCTCTGTGTTTATCCCTGCCATCTATCGCATACAGGGATTTTAGAGAACACCAGGAATATACATGGGTCCATCGTACTGGTAGATATTCACCTTTCCGTCGTTGCCATTTACAGTACGAACATGTTCACCATTAAAGAGTTCATCACAGCCGATTGAATCCTGGCAATCGCGTCCCTTGTAGCGAATCGGGATGGGAATTGGATTGTAACTATCCGTTCGCGTGTAGTAATTGTAACGGTCGGAGCGACCGGCTGTGCGGCGGCCATAGAGGGGCAGTGTCTGGCCATCTGATGTCGTAATAAATCCGTACGACTGATATTGCTCAGGAAGGCCCTGTGTGGGAACACCAAAGAGGGCACCACGGACAGGCATCTGAGCAGGGGCATTCCAGAATCGAAGGGGTTCAGGTGCACGGGTATAGCGATCATCGCCACCCGCATTGACAACGACTGTAGGTGCCGGCTCAGGAATACGCGGTCTGTGAACATAGGTCGGCGGCGCCTGCTGTTGCTGTGTGCTATTCATGTAGACAAGTGCTCCTAGACAACCGACTAAAACAAATATAATGAAGAGGAATACTTCTGGTGTAAAACAAAATACACCGGGAGGACACCGTGAAGCCTTCATGACTATCTACCAATTGAGCGCGTTTTAAGAACGACGGGTGCGATTCTTGCGGCTCTTGTTCTTGCGATTCCTACGGCTCTTGTTTTTTAAACCCATTCCAAGCATCCTCTTCCATGCAGGTTTTGCAGCGTTTGCAGCTTGTCTCTGCCGTAAATTTGCCATGGCATTGCCAAAAATTAAATTTCTTTGACCCATTTGTCTTTTAAGAGGATTCTTAGCAAATAAGCCAGCGAGACCAGGGATATATGCTTCCTTTGGCTTCATGTTTACTAAATTTGCATTCGCGTTTTGCCTTGCTTCAAAAAAAGCATTTAGAGATTGCTCTTCTGTTGGCGGAACAACAGTAGCCATAGGGCTATTTGGTCCATTACCACGAGGCGCTGTGTTATTACGACGGTTGTTCATTTTCCTACTTTATAAAGATATAAATATCTTTATAGAGTATTTTTAAAACTTACGCACTTAGACTGGAGCAGGTGCACCAGGGGCGCCGGTGGCACCAGAGGCCCCAGGTCCAAACATTGTCTGGAACGTATCAATGAGTTGCTTTCCATCTGAAAGCATCGGCTTCATGGTGCCGAGCATCATCATGAGCGATTTTTGCGTATCAATGAGTTTCTGCGTGTCCTCTGACATCTTCTTCACCTGGTCAGGCTGTAGGGCATTGAGTGCATTCAGCACAGTAGTTCCCTGGTCAATGTGAAACCCACCCTTCGTATCCTGCGGAATGGAGCCGAGCTTGAAGAGACCCTCTGTGCTGGGTGAATTTGCATCCTTGAATCCAGACTTCGTAACAGCAGCCGGCTGGCTGCTCGAGGAGGTTGTTGCGCTCGTAGACGGCGCAGTGGCAGCCGTGGCAGCAGCAACTGTCTTGGCAACTGCATTGGCTGTGGGCGCTGTTGCAGATGCAGGCGCAGTAGCAGCCTCAGGCTTCATCTCCGTGGGCACAGGATTATCGCTCAGGTCAGAGAAGCCCTCCACGAATCCACTCGCATAGACTCCAATCGGCGCCTTCGCCTGCGGGCGACGAATACTCGCCACGCGCTTGGAGATCATAGCGCCACCGTCTACAAATCCTTCAGGGCGACGAGCCTGTGATATGAGCACCGTAAGAACACCCGTCAGAAGAACAGCAACCACCGTGTATTCAATTGAATCAGAAGTGCTGTAGACAATTAATCCCACCGCAAGGGAGAGCATAAAATAGACAAACGGAATTGCAAAGATTCCATAGACGGCATATAGAGCAAGGATACCTAGAGAGATTTTATCAGTCTTCATCTTCATTCTATTACGACTTTAGAAGTGGTGCTACAATACGTAAAAGAAACCAAAACGATGCTCCTACAATAAGAGACTTCGCAGCCATACCGAGTGTACTGAGCTGACCTGTGCTCTGGATAAGTGAGGGCAGGTACTGCGAAATGACAACATTGATTGCCGGTAGACTGAAAATAAAGAAGAGCATCGCTACAACAAGAGGAATCTTTGCATCATCGAGAATACGGGCATACCAGTTCTTCTTCGGCTCGTCATATTCCGTGTTGCGCGAAGGAGCACCGCCAGACCATGAATCACCTTCAGCAGTACGGGGAACACCGTGCATTGCCGCGGCAAAATCACCGGGCGTGGGATGCTCACGTCCAATTACATGTGCCTGTGCTGTCATTGGATCAGCTGCCATCGGAAATGTAGTGTTTCCTTGCGGAGCGCCCGGAGGTGCTTGCATTGGAAGAGGAGGGGGTGGCGGTGCCATACCACGAGCAGGCATTTGAACTGAGTTCCCGCTGCCGCTGCCACCTCCATTCATATCGGCCAGAATCTTCTCGACAAGGTCACTATCGTTTGACGACGAGCGTGAGTCTAGGTCGGACAAAAGAGTCCCCGCACTTGACATTTATTTACAGCTTAAAAAAAACAGATTCAATTTCCAGCGCAACTCACTTGTATCCAACTTGAAACGCCTCGATCACACCTTGACTCGGACATTCGGCAGTATGAGTCTTAAACTGGAAGCATTTAGATCCAATTTTGTAGGTTGTCTTCTCAACTTCATGGACCGGCGGAGCCTTGACAATCTGACATTCGGAGCCCTTGCAAAGGGGGCGAAAGAGTGACATAATCGCAACTCCGATGATGAAACTGAAAAAGAAATGAAACTGTGGTGTTTCAAAGAACTTGAACATCCTCTACCGCTACAATAGAAGTATGTTTGACTACTTTGAAATCAAACCGTTTCTACTTGGACTTGCAGTAGGGGGTCTACTCCTACTCTTTTTCAGGCCACCGAAGGATATTGTCTACAAATATCCTCATCCGAAGACAGTTGAGCAACTCGTATATCGTGATAATAATAAGGCGTGTTACACATATTCAATGAGTGAAGTAAACTGCGACTCGAATGAAGGGACTCTGAAAGATTATCCACTTCAGTAAGCACCGCCACGTTTAGCAGCAATAATAGCTCCCTTACGAGCCGCTTCCTGCTGTTGCTGAGTCTTTGCCGCAAGATCCACGTCGACTTTAGATAAATCTTTAGCTTGGCGCTCACCTTCACCTGATGCAAGATCGCGAGACCGAGCCCGTGCCGCTTGAAGCGCAATGCCCCAACGGTTGAGACCCTTCCACTTTGTAGGGTTCTCTTGGTTTGCTTCTGTTGCGACAATCTCACCCTTTTCATTGATAGATGTCTTACCAGGCAGAAGACCTGTTCCAAAGAGGCTGAGCAGTTTATTAGTTGCCGTTTTCTGCACGGGTGCAACGTAGACAATGGTCTTATCAGCTGTTTCTTCAAGAGCATCCATAAAGTTCACCTCATCACTCCATTCATCAATTGCCGCGTCAATTACTTTTGCAAAAATTTCATCTTTAAAATCACCTACAGTGAAATTAAACGCCTCTGCAACACGGCGAACCGCACCAGGTGTGCCCGCTTGAATCACTTGGTTAATCTGATCAGGCGTAAATTTTACAGTATTCGCTTTCATTGTCTCGATAAGAATTGCTTGTAAAAGACCATTATAGACATTCTTCTTTTTATTGGCGCCGAGTACTGAGAGCGGTTTTGGTCTGTAGAGTCCAAGAAGTGGAAATTCCTTTGGATTCGCTATGGTTGGATCATCAAAAATAATTGCATATTCCTGCGTTTCTTCTCCGAGCACTTCAGCTTCAGCGGACATAGGTACGAGGAGTGCAGAATGAGAAAGAATTGAATGACCTTTGAGCACATCAACAGTTTGCTGCACTTTCCGCTTTTCATACTGATTTTCAAGAAGTACATCGCGAATTTCAAGGCTGTAATATGCTGCCATTCCAAGCATAGGAGACATAATGGAGGTTATATCCTTTTGTCTTGCCTGAACTTTACGATTTGCTTCGATTATATCTGTGACACTGACACCGCTTCCGGTCTCCTTATATTGTTTGAGTGATTCTCGCAGGGCCTCCTTTGCCTCCTCAAGTTCCGTGACAATTCCATCAAGTAGTTCTTGGCGTTCAGTATAGAGATCTTCAATTTCTTCGGCCGTTGCGGCACCATATTTCTGTAAAGGAAAGACTTTTGTCGGTTGTGCATCGAGGCTCGGTTTAAAAATTGCATTTCCAGTTGCGTCAAATGTGAATAGATCGGGGCGTATGCGCCTACCTGCAAAGAAACTCTGTAGGTTTGAAGGTTCTACCACCTTTCTCTGCCTTTTTCCTTTGGGCGGCATCTGTGTTTCTACGAAGTACTTTTTTTTTAACGGAACACCAGAATGGACGCCTCTAAACCCAAATCAAAAGCGCTCGATAGCACTCTTCGATTTGTTTTTAGTTTAACCCATGGTGTCCTCTTATTATTTTGTATGGTAATTATCTATGCTGTCTATCCTGGTGGCTACTTTCCTCCACTCTGGCTGCTACTAATCACAATTCCATGGGTCTCCTTTGTAATTGGGCTACTACTCAATGCACTCATTCAGTATTTAGCCTGTTCAAAACTCAATGGTTCTCAAATTGCATTAGACAGTTTGTTTGGTCCGGCACTCACGGCTCTAGTCTTATTTCTTCTTTGGCTCATACCTGCATTGGAGTCACCAGTACTCACAGTACTTCCTCTAACACTGAGTACAACCTACAAGAAGGCGATTAGTGGAGGATTCTATATCTTCTGGGCGGGAATCTATGCCCAGGTAATTGCATCGGGTTTTGTACAAGTCTGCTAATCAGCAGCGGGGGCGGCACCAATGTAGATATATTTAGGAACTCCATCAACTGTGGTACTCTCAGTATTTAGCATATAATATCCAGGCTTCAGATCATTGTTGGCCTTTTTAGCCACTTCTAATGGACTATTGCGCTTGGCTCGGGAGATTGGCTTGACAGGCTCCACAGTTTCAATCTGCGTCCATTCAGTTCCGGGTAAAAATCCTAAACTTGCAACGAGTTGAACAAGGAAAAAAGAGACGATTGCCCAGAGAATTGTAAAAAGCCAAAAGGGGAACCATGTAAAGAGTTCAGGATTACGGCCAATCCCAAACTCTTTCCATCCTCCATCGGATGTGAACATTAGACTCGGTTTTATCGCCAAGACAATACCGATTCCAATTAAATACAGGAGTCCACTGAATAACAGGATCCTCATTCTATCCTAGGTAGGCTATTTTAATAATCGTCCGATGTCTCTTGTGCATAGCCATAGTCGCCTGCTGCATCATCTAAGGCCTCACCTTGAGGATTCCATTCATCACCTTCACCGCCACTTCCAAACTTCTCACCTTCGGTATTGCGCCAATTGTCAATACCAGCAGCCTCATCCTTTTCGCGCTCAAGGTCATAGAAATCTTTATCATATTTGTAAATAAGTTTTGTGCCGCCAACTGCCCATTCTCCGAGTCCAAGACGTTTCTTTGTCATCTCTACACGCTTTTCATCTGGATTCAGTTTTGAAAGTTTCTTCAGATATGACTGTCTCTCGATTTCATCACGTGCTGCAATGCCATCACGAACTTGCTCATCCGTATATTTTAAGGCTTCCTGGCTGTATCTTCGGATACAGGTTTGCAGTGCTACAATCGACTCCGTTACATTGCCTTGTGCGGCACCGCCTTGTAAGCTCACGTAATTCCCTATTGCGGAGAGCACCATGATACGATTAAGAGCAACTCTAAAATACTCATTTGTGAGACCAAGTCCAGAGAGATGAAAATCTGAAAGTAAAGATGAAATGGCCTCAAGTTGTTTGACAAAGAGTTTAGCGCGAGCAACCAAATCTGTATTCTCTTTCTTGAAAAGTTCTTCAAACTTCATCTCTTTTGGCTTACTGATTGAATAATCAAAATGCGGCTGAAGAATCTCAGTTTTCACTTGCTGCATGTGTTGCTCACTCATGGGTTGATAATCCTTCAGAATAAAAGAGAGTTGAAAGGCTTTCGTATCTTTCAGACCACGGTTGATAGGGACAATAAAATATGTGTATAACTGCGTCTTAAGTTCAACTGATGATAATTTGCACATCTCATCGACTGCTTTGCGATAGTCCTCAGAAATACGCGCCGTGACTGCTGCACGATACATTGCACGTGTCTTCTCAAGTGGCTTAAGTGTATCCGTCTGCGCATCCGATGTAGGATTCGGCGGCAGTTCTTTAAAGTTTGCAATCACTTCAGAAATCTCCTTGACCCATGAACTATAGAGATTGAGTGCGGAAAGTTTACGGAAGAAACGTGTGCGTGTCTGCTCAAGCGAAGGCTTCACAGGTACTTCAAAATCAACTTCATAATGTCTGTGAGTAGTGTCAAGAAGGCCTTGGAAAAGTTCTTTACTTATATCGCCATTAATTCTAAGAGTCGCTGTGACCGCCTTTACAAGCGTTGAAGTAATTGCCTCATCCCGTTTGAGTATCCATGCTTCATAATCCTTTGCCTTGATTGGAGGATCAGGAAGTGCCTGATCCTCTGGCAAGGCAGGAAATGTAAATTCACAATGGGGGCATTTGCCTGTCAACCCTGGCTCATGGGGAAGACCTGTACGCTCTCCACGAAAACAGACTTTTAGGAATACACGAGGATAGAGCGTGGGTGGTACTTCAGGATTGATGGACTGCGAGGCTCGTGGAACATAAGGGAAGGCAAAACGAGATCCACGCGGCCCAACTGGGGGCTTGGTGCCTGTGCCGACTATCTTCTTAGCCTGCCAATAGGTCTCCTCGCGAATATTTGCTAGACAGCAGGTCGTTTCACTAAAAGGTGACTTTTTAAATATATTATGTGTGGCTGCCTCCTGGTGAATTTGGCGAATAAGTGCTTTGGCACTGCCGGCATCCGCTGCACCTGCCGCAGCCTTGACCTTGTCACCACCGCCAATCTGTTCAGGTAGAAAATAACCTGGCAGTGTCTCTTCTACATCACCAATTCTGCGACCACCATTTGACTCAAGGAATGCCTCCTTATCTTGTATCATTGTCTTTACAAGAGCTGTATTGCGCATCTCACCAAAGAGCGATAAAAGACAACGCTCAATATATTCACGGCGCTTGGGAAGATATTCAATAAAGTGCCACTGTGTTAGACTCCAGGGTTCCTCATCGGTGATAATTCCACCCAGAACATAGGCTAAATACTTCACGCCATCGAGATTAGACTCATCTGTACTTTCGAGGAAAGGATATCCTTCAAAGGAGGTCTTTTCAGTATACTGGATAAGATAACTGGGGCGATGGGTTTGTATATCAACAAAGATAAACGCAGCCGTGTAGAGAATAATACGACGATTCAAGTAGACATAATAGTCAACTTTAGCAACACCTGCACTTCTATCTTTGGCAAGACCACCTGCACAAGGATCCTCTTCACCCTTTTCTTCACGTGCTAGGCGCCCTCGTGTATAGGCTTCGCGATTCGGCATCTGTAGAATAAAGCTATTCACCGTTTTTACAACGGTCTCATATGTGGCTCTTGGCGGATTTACACCAAGGGCGCTATAAATTCTGCGCGCACATTCATAGATTTTCTTGCCGACAGCGACCGCTGTCAGATTATCTTCAAGGCCGATCAGTTGACCTGTCTTAAACTTTTTGTACGATGTATCCTCTGTTTCCATGTCAAATTCCTCCGTATCATTTGCAGTACCAAGTGCAAGATTTATGCTCTTGTCAAAGAGTGCTGTTACAGGATCCTGACCATCTTTAAGAACGGCGCGCCCCATCATTGGTCGGCCATTATCGTCAAACTCCATACTTGTGTCATATTCGATAGATTGAATAGACTGTCCGCAATAACGGCAGATAAATTGTCCATTAAACTGGCCACCCATATAATTCAAGAGAATCTCCTTGTGCAGGAGGCGAGAATCTTGAGGGTGGAGAAATTCATAGAGGAGTTTATATTCGTGGTCGCAAATGAGGGTTTTCTTACAGCGGCGGCAGCGGTGCTGCTTTGTCTTCGGAAAATCCCGCTGCTCTTGGCCCTTGTTTTTCAGAATAAATCCATAGAGTAGCTTCATGCGTTCAGATTTATCACGAACACGCCGAATTTTCTCAAGTTCATTCACATGTGGGCAGGGATTCGGCTGAGGCGGCTTACCTTTTGTTTTCTCTCTGAGTGTCTCAAGGATAAATTCATTCTGATAGACTTGGAATTCATTGCGAACATAACGATTGGATTCGCGTGTAATGGAGATGTCATTTCCACCGAGAATTGCATCAATTAAATCTTGGTGATTCTGTACAAGATAATTTAGCCGTACAAAATCAATTTGACGATATTTTGCAGGAAGGCGGGAAAAGTTATTGATCGAAGATCCTTGTATTACTGTCTTGAAGAGGTCCATAAGTTTTGCTGTAGACTCTTGATCCGTTTCAAAGGAGCGATTAATAATAGGCGGCCGATCCTGAATACGCGCCTCTGTTGCAAGTGTACGCACCTGTTCATTATGAAGAGCAATTGATTCCGTAAGAAGTGTTTTAAGTGTGTCCAGTTGATCTTCATTTAATTCGTATTTATTGAGACCAAGCGCCACCATGGAATCTTCAAAATCGGCAAATTCTCGGACATTCCAGACTGGAAGGCTCTTCAGATATGCATCAATTTGGATATTTTCGCATGTATCTTTCTTGGCAATCGCAATAATTGTATCCGCAGTGGGTACAACCTGAACACCATCTTTTTCAATGAGAATATCGCGGATTGACTTTGCAATCATCTGCGAACGAAGTGAGTCTGTTAAAAGTCGGCCAGAGCGAACAGGCCCGAGAGAGTTGGCAACACTATAGGGGAAGAGAATATAATGATGTATTCCTGCAGTCTCTGCATTGAGAATTGGTTCAAGATCACGGGTGGTTGGGCGGCCCATAAGTGCGGCGAGACCACGACCAATACTCATTGAAAGGACACTGAGTTTCTCGATTGAAAGTGGTATATTTTTATCTTCCGCTCCTTTCTTAAAACGTGGTAAGCCGCGCTCAAATCCAGGAATATCAACATCGCATTGCCCGCATCCAGTCACTTCATCGGCCTCAAAATCAACTTCAGGAGAGCAGAGGCGAAAGAACTCAGAGTCGCGCTTGAAGGAGATCTGATTCTTGGAGGTTGAATACCACGAGCGCATAAAACGATTTACATAGTCTTGCCATTCTGTTACGTAATTATAATCACTTGTAGGAAACTTATATTTTTGTATTTCACCGAGTGTCTTAAATTTCGGTTCGACCACTGTAGAGAGTTTTTTGTATTCCATTAACTCATCACGACCTGATTCATCAAGATCTACATAGAAATTCTTAATGGCATCGATGACTGGTTTTACCAGAGGTGAATGTAGAAGATCTGATAAGAAAGTTGCAGATGTCTCCTTTGGTTCTTTATCGGGCTTACCCAGACTATCATATTTGACGACTTCATCGCGCATATTAAGAAGAAGTTCAACAAATCGGTGCAGGTCCACGAGTACTGCATCGCGTTTCTGGCGCTCAGGTGTCTCAAGACTGAGAAGATCACGCATCATCTCTTGACGCTGGTCATCGCTCTCATAGACAATTTCACGCTCTTCAAGTTCTACGAGAACTTTATTAATTTTAGGTGGAGGAATTTCCCCTAGATGTTTGATCAGTGGTTCGGCAACCTCTTCAAAGTTTTCTGCAGAGGCTTCACGGGATTCCTTTGCGGGTGCAGGTTCGCCTTGGCCTCTTTCAAGTTCATCGGCCTGCTCCAATTGCACCTTCTTAATCACGTCATAATCGAATCCATCGGCGATAGGAATCCCTGTAAAATTAAAGTTGACTTCGCGCGGCTGCTCGAGTGCTTGTCCGTAGGAATCTACCTGCTCAAGTATACCAATGTCGTCACCATAGTTTACTGAAGTGAAACGATACGTAGGACCAGCTTTTCCATCCTTGAACGCCTGGATTAAGTCACCATCCTTGAAATCAAAGATTTTCAAGAAACTATCCTCTTCGGTTAATTCAAACTCATCCTCCTTGGCTCGCCAGTCCGCCTTCTTAAATTGGATACGGTCAATACCAAGTTCCTCTTTAATGCTTCCAGATTCATCAAGTGGAAGTGTAACAACCGTATCGCCTTTAAGATATTTTATGAAATTGGTGTCTCTGTAATAAACATACCCCTCACCTGCAACTGCTGCTTCACCTTGCTGAACTAGATTCGTATGGACTTTCAGATAGTCTCCAAGTTCAATAAGAGCGCTACGTTTAAGGGGTTCTTCTTCGGAGGCTTGAGATAATATTTGAACACTATCATCTTGAACAGGTGCTTCTTCATCTGGTTTGAGTGGTTCTGCCATGCCACCGCTCTACTGAAGTCAAGGTGGAAAAAATTTGATTTGCTGGCGCTGCGCATTTGAAGGTAAATATATACAAATTCATAATGGTTTATACTCACAGTATCTTTGCAAATCTCGTATCAAAGTACGGCGACTGGGCTTCTCTGTCGGCCTTTCTTCAGAGTGAGGCGGGTGGTGCACTTCGTGTTGTTCAGAAGGAGGGTGAGCGCTATGCAATTCTACGCTATGTGAAGGGTACATCGGATATCTTGAATAAGGAGTGGGTTCCCTGGATGCGTTCAGTTGTCTGGGACACTCAGACAAATCGGCCGGTGTCTGTTGCACCGTGCAAGGCGGTCTCGGGTGATATTCCTCATGACCGCATTGTCAGTGTAGAGGAGTTTGCGGAGGGTGTGATGGTGAACTGTTTCTGGGATGAAACGGCTGGAAAGGTACGCTGGACGACGCGCACGTCTTTGGATGCAAATAGTGGCTTTTATGGTGGAAAGACCTTTGCAGAGATGATTCAGGATGCTCTGACTGCGAAGGGTATGGCTCCGTCGGTGATCAGTGGCAAGGGATTCGCATCCTTTGTGCTTCAGCATCCTGCGCATCGCATTGTACAGTGGCATGAGGCGCCGAATCTACTGCTGATTCACCTTGGATCAGTTGGCGAGGATGGCTCAGTACAGATTCTGGATGACCCGTCGAACTTTGACCCAGAGATTAGGAGTCTGGCAGTGAAGCAGTATGATCCACTGGGCCCTGCCGAGATGCCGATGGATCGCATGAATAAGATGACACAGACTCAGGACTCGAAGTGGCAGGGAATCGTATTCCGGGGACACAATGGTCAGCGCTGGCGTCTTCGCTCAGTTTCGTACAAGATTCTACGCAACCTCCGTGGCCCTGAGGCGCGTATTGAGGATCGCTTTGCTCGGCTGCGTCGTGAGAACATGATTAATACGTATCTCACTACCTGGTCTGAGGAGCGGACGCGGTTTTGGGAACTGGAGAAGTGTCTCCGTGACCTGACGGCGATGATTTACGCCGAATACTGCGCAGTTCACAAGGAGCACAGCAAGGTCTTCATGGATGTACCGGTTGCGCTGCGTACGCCTGTCTATCATCTCCACGGGCTGTATCTCAAGGATCTGCGAGCAAATAAGCAGACACTGAAGATGCCCGTGGTGATTCAGTATGTGAATAATTTGGCTCCTGAGCACGTGAGCTCCATGCTGCGCTCACAGGTGGTGGTGCCTGTTGTCCCTGTTGCTGACCCTGCTCCTGTAGCTGTTGCTGACCCTGCTCCTGTAGCTGTTGCTGCCCAGTAGAAATCCCATTTAAGCACATTTACAATTTTTTTAAGGCAGAAATGGTCTAAAACCCTTCCACTACATCACTTTAGAAATGACGACCCCTAAGACTATGCCCTCAGGACCTGCCATCGGAATTGACCTCGGAACCACGTATTCATGCGTTGGCATCTGGCAAAATGACCGCGTTGAGATTATCGCAAATGATCAGGGAAATCGTACGACTCCGTCCTATGTAGCCTTCACTGATGATGAGCGCCTCGTAGGGGATGCTGCAAAGGGCCAGGCGGCGGCGAATCCGGCAAATACGGTGTTCGATGCAAAGCGTCTGATTGGTCGTAAGTTTACTGACCCCACGGTTCAGTCCGATAAGAAGCACTGGCCCTTTGCCGTAAAGGAGGGCAAGGGTGGCAAGCCGACTATTGAAGTCGCCTGGAAGGGTGAAACCAAGGAGTTTCTCCCCGAGGAGATCAGCGCGGCTGTTCTCACCAAGATGAAGTTGACGGCTGAGGCATTCCTAGGACAGGAAGTTAAGCATGCGGTGATCACGGTGCCTGCATATTTCAATGACTCCCAGCGTCAGGCGACGAAGGATGCAGGAGCAATTGCCGGTCTGAATGTTCTGCGCATCATCAATGAGCCAACGGCGGCTGCGCTTGCCTATGGCCTTGATAAGATGGGCAAGAAGGGTGAGCAGAATGTGCTGATCTTCGATTGTGGTGGTGGCACTCACGACCTTAGTATCCTTACACTTGACGACGGTGTCTTTGAGGTGAAGTCAACAGCGGGTGATACGCACCTGGGTGGCGAGGACTTTGATAATATCCTCGTTGACTTCTGTGTACAGGAGTTCAAGAAGAAGACCCGCATTGATGTGAGTGGTAATGCGAAGGCTCTCCGTCGCCTCCGCACGGCATGTGAGCGTGCGAAGCGTACTCTCTCCGCTGCAACGCAGTCTACAGTAGAGGTGGACAGTCTGTCCGATGGTAATGACTTCAGTGTGGCACTCACTCGCGCGAAGTTCGAGAGCCTGTGCGAGGCTGTATTCCGTAGGACAGTGGCTCCTCTGGATGGACTCCTGCGGGATGCCAAGCTTTCTAAGGAGGATATTCATGAAATTGTCATGGTGGGCGGCAGCACGCGCATTCCCCGTATCCGCCAGCTGCTTCAGGAGTATTTTGGAGGCAAGAAGCTCAATGATAGCGTTAACCCCGACGAGGCTGTTGCCTATGGTGCAGCCGTTCAGGCTCACATTCTAACCGGTGGCAGTGAGAAGACGAATGATATTATTCTACTGGATGTGGCCCCACTCAGCCTCGGTCTAGAGACGGCGGGTGGTGTCATGACTCCGCTCATCAAGCGCAACACGACGATTCCTACGAAGAAGTCGCAGACTTTCAGTACCTATGCGGACAATCAGCCTGGTGTGAGTATCCAGGTGTTTGAAGGTGAGCGTCCTCTGACTCGCGACAACAACTGCCTCGGCAAGTTCCAACTTGATGGTATCCCGCCGATGCCGCGCGGTGTGCCGCAGATTGAGGTGACCTTTGATATTGATGCGAACGGTATCCTGAATGTATCGGCGGCGGAGAAGTCAACGGGCAAGTCGCAGAAGATCACGATTACGAATGACAAGGGTCGTCTGAGCAAGGAGGAGGTCGAGCGCCTAGTGGCCGAGTCTGAGAAGTACGCGGAGGAGGACAAGGCAACGATGGCGAAGGTGGAGGCGCGTAATGAGCTGGAGTCCTATCTCTACAATGCCCGTAACTCTCTACAGGATGAGAAGGTGAAGGAGAAGCTGGGTGAGGATGCAACTGGAGCGCTAAAGAATGTGGATGAGGGTCTCGCCTGGCTTACGGACAACCAGGATGCAACTACGGAGGAGTTTAAGGATGCCATGAAGAAGTACGAGGGTCTGATTCGGCCTGTACTGACGAAGATGTATGCTGGTGCGGAGGGCTCACCTGAGGGAAATATGCCTGGAATGCACGGAATGCCCAGCATGCCTGAGGGCATGCCGAAGCCTGATAGCCACTATGTGAATCCTGATGCCAAGGGCCCGAAGGTAGAAGAAGTGGACTGAGGTCCACTAACCCCCCCTTGCGGGGGAGGTTGACTAAAAAAAATACACAAGATAAATGCCCTGCCCCTATGCAAATGCATTGGGAACACCAGGCCAAGGCGTTCACGCAACTCGTATTTTTGGATTAGCATTTATTGACATTTTACTAACAATTCTACTTTCAATTGCGACGGCTTGGGCCACAAAGACATCCATTGTAGGCAATCTTCTATTTTGGTTTATTGCAGGTGAAGTTCTTCATTATGCCGCTGGTACACAAACTGCCTTTCTTACAATGGCAGGTATTCAAGTAAATTGTAAATAAAATATCTTCAAATAGGTAGAATGGCACGAACACGCAAATATAAAAACAGGCGCCTTCGGAAAACGCAGAGGCGCAGACAGCATAGAATGCGTGGTGGTGCACAAAGAACTGTAAATGTATATATTGATGGAAATCAGTTACAAATTAACACATTGTCCGAATTAGATGAAATACACGTACATACATTTGTAGATACTCTTCTTGGCTTAGCAGATGATATATCAGTTGTAATTAGCGGCAGTTCATATACGGTAGATGATACAAAGATTCCTGTAACTTTTATTGGAAGACACGATGTTACAGAATCAATTAAATTTACAGACGAAGACAGGGATCAACTAATAATTCCATTTGAAAATCTAGTTATGAAAGAAGATGGTAGTTTGAAAAAAGTAGAACTTGAAATTATATAAATATCTTTTATACATTTTTAAAATGTAATGAAGATAATTTACAATCTCAGCCTAGGTACTTGTGGCTGTTTTTGATTAGTTGGTGAAGCAGCCGCAGCAGCAGCAGAACCAAGAGCGGCAGCAAGTGGAGGGGGTATTCCTACAGCTGTAGCGGCAACGCCAACTCCTGCTGCCACCAATATAGGTGTCGCCTTTTTGCCCATTTTTTCAAGATTTTCTTGTCTTTTGCGTCCATTTACCGAATCATCGATTCCAATTTGTTTTCTTAAATATCCAAACCATGTTTTCTTAGCTTCTTCTCTAGCAGCTTTTGCGGCAGCTGCAGCCTCATTTGCTGCGCCTTGTTGGCGCTCAAGCTCAGCAGCATAGTCAGGATCAAATTGTCTTACAACTGCCAATGTTGCCGCCTTTCTAAGATCGGCAGCTCTCTTTTTAATTGAGGAATAGTTTGGATTCTCTTCTAACTCTTCTGCTGCCTTTTCTTTACCCCAATATACCTTTTCAGCAAATGTTTTCATATCGGGAATATTGTTATAATTTGCCAGGAACAAGACAGATGAGCCTAATCCTGCAGCTAAGAGTGAGAAATAGGCTTTGCTCTTAAACCAACCCATTCCTTTGTGATAAGCGGCGGCAGATGCTCCAACTGTTTTAATGGCGTCCGCGGTGATAAGTCCATTTATTTTTAAAAGTTCATCAACTGCTCTACCAGGATTGGTTTTCATTACATTAATTAATGCATCTATTAATTCTACATTATATTTACTATTAGGTATTACATGAAGTAACATAGTATCTAAAACGAGAGCCGCATCAACTGGATTTGTTTGAAATACGCGCACAAGTGCAGTTTTAAAAGCAACTGTTCGTTCAGGTGTAAAAACAGAACATAATTTACTTACCTGACCATATGTTGCATGTTCTAAAATTGTTCTTATAGATCTTTCTGCAAAAAGATTATATTTTGGTAATGCGCCAACGGCATTCGCTCCACTAACTATATTTCGTGCAACAACTTCAAATCGTGCAATATTTGATGCACCAAGTTTAAAAGATTCTGTAAGAGTAGACATTGCTCTTCCATAGGGAGTAAATCCTTTGATATATTCAAAAAGACTCAATGCAGTCTGTTTTCGTGGTATAACAATTACATTTTTGCCAAGTAATCTAGCTGCGGCCGTCGCTCCCTCGGGTGTTACCATAATAATCGAAGTTTTACCAAAAATACGCTCATAGAATCCAACAGATGCATCTCCAGCGGCTTTTGCATCTGATGCAGGAACACCACCTAGAACACGCCCCATCTCAGCTGCCTCTGCAGGTGTTGTTACTCTTGCGGCCGTTTGTGCCTCCTTTTCTAATTGAGCTGCGGCTGCTACTGCAGTTGAGCCTCGTGAGAAGGCAGCTGCTTCTTGAGCAGCCCTTGCTTCACCCTCTAGTACTCTTGCTGCACCTTCAGCACTTTTAGCAGAAGCACCTAATTGTTCAGCAACCTTTGCTGCTTTTTTAAGAGGACCTTGTACACCTTCAACGGCTGTTTTAACTGCTTGTGCTGTTTCGCCTGTGACTTCTATTGCCTTTGCGGCAACAGCTTCTTGTGTTGCTTTTAGAGCAACTGCTTCTGCAGCATTAATGGCTGCTGGAGCACCTCTTCTTAAACCAGCAGCTAGGTTTCCTGCTTCTTCTGCGGCTTCTTCTGCAAAATGAGCACCAGGTACTACTAATTTTGGCACATTACGGCCTAGTAATCGTGGAACTACTTCTTCGCCTGCTTTAACTAATTTACCCTCTTCTTTTAATGCTTCTGTAATAAGTTTTATTATTGTGCTCCTATCTTTTATTGGACCAAGACCTTCTTTTGCTACTTTTTCCCATTTTGCTTCCCATTTTACTGGATTACTTGTTTTTAAAGGGTCAAGGTCAGCTGATTTTAGTTTTTCAAAATGTTCGCTTACTAATCTATTAAATCTTTCTTGTGACACAGCTTTTCCTTCTCCTACAAGTTCTTTTATTTTAGCACCGCTCATAGCAGAAATTTCTGCTTCTGTATATTTTCTCACTTGTGCAGCTTCAGCAGCAACAGTTTCAGCAGCAGCAGCTCTTACTCGATTTAATGGACCTGGGGGGCGTGTTGGTTTAGTTGCAAATCCTAGAGCTCCTCTACGCTCAGCTAGATTTACTACTGCCTGTCTTGGCCGTGTTAATGGAGTACCTGCAGTAATACCTGCTCGTTCAGCCCTTCCAACTGCACTAGCTGCAAGGCGTTCTTCTTCTACTGCCTGTGCAGCACGCGCAGCAATCCGTTCTGCTTCGGCTGCCTGTCCAGCACGCGCAGCAAGCCGTTCTGCTTCGGCTGCCTGTCCAGCACGCGCAGCAAGTCGTTCTGCTTCAGCAAACTGTAGAGCTTTTTTTTCAGCGTTAGCACCCTGTGCAACAAGCCGTTCTGCTTCTGCTGCCTTTGCAACACCCCTTTCAAATTCAGCAAACTGTAGAGCTTTTTTTTCAGCGGCAACAGCCTTTGCAGCAAGCCGTTCTGCTTCTGCTATGTGAGCCGCAGTTCCTTCAACCCTAGCTGCAGTTTGTGCTATTTTCTTAGCTGTAGCAGCCTCTGCTGCTATTTTTTCCAATCGAGCTGCTTCTGCTGCTACCCTCTCGAGTTCTAGAGCACGCGCAGCAATTCTTGTAGCTTCTGCAATACGAGCAGCCTCTTGACCTTCATGTAAAACAGTTCTTGCTGCTTTGGATTCTTGTAAAGCGGCTTTTCCTTCTTTGACAAGTGCACGCACAACAGACGCCATCCCTATGTATGATAAAGAATTTATCACAAACCGGAATTAGGAATTTGTACTATTAATTCTTTCGTATTCTTCGTGTATATCTTCTCTGTTTTGTCTGGCGCTTACGACGCCCGCCGCGCCCAGGTTTTGTTGTAATATCTATAATTTCAGGATTTTCCGCCTCCATTTTTTTAAATCCTTCTAAGACTAAATAGACAAACATACTATCAACAAGTGGATTATGCCCTGTTAAATCACCAATTTCATCTCCATAGATGCTTTTCATATATGTGACTATCTCGCCCATAATCTCACCCTCTTCACCCCCCAATGATGCAACTCCGACGAGATATTTCTTAACTGTTTCTAATTGTGCATTAGCCACTTCCTGTGGTTTTGTTTGCGCATAAAACTTACAAATTGGCTCAATATTTTTTTGATTAAACTTAATACCCATAGCAGCAGCTGGAAATAATACACGCATTGTATTTCGTATTGCAATTAAATCAAGAAATCCTTGATTTATTATTATCGCACTTGTACTTGCCATTTTCAAATTAAGTAGGACTCGCGTGGCCGTTTTCAATTCCCCTGCTTGGTAGCCTTCAGTATAAATATCAAACATACTCCGTGCGACCGGAAGTTGCGACGCTGTTAAGTTCCTAAAATCAGGAAATGTGACATTTCCTTGAAGATTAATATTAAGTGCTTGAAATGCTGCGGTGAGTTCTGCCTGACGAGTACCCGCAAATGTATACTTTGGTACTAAAATTCGCGGAGTAGAAAAGGCATCTGCATCAAAAAGTAAGGGGAAGCGTGCAAACATATACGAGCGTGTATTATCAGCATTCAATGCCATTATTCCTAGACTTAGGAGAAATTGATATGTATAGACCATAAAATAGGTCCCACCAATTAAGACCATTTTTTGATCGGTTGAAATATACCCCGCTTTTTTTAGCTTATTTTCACTTATTTCTTCAAACTCTGAATTACAGGGGCTATAGGCCATATAGGTTTGAAATTCAGCATCCAAGAAATAGAGTTTTGACATTCCTTCCTAGTGTGTAGAGAGAAATGTCTACAGTTCCGAATGTAAATACTGAAATTCAGACGATTTTTGAGACAAATAAACTGAATGATCTGAAGGAGTTTATTAAAAAACGCAAATGTCTGAATGAGTGGAATATGGCGCTTATTTATCTATTTCATGTTGTCCAGTCCGCCGGTATCTTGACTACAACCATTGCAGCGGGTTATGATATGAAACTTCTTGTATGGGTTGGAGTTGGATTTAATATACTTGCCAGTCTGATTAATGTCTTTGAAAAAACAAACAACGGCATTTCAAAGCACTTACTAAAGGATATTAATGCGATTAAAGATGGAACCTATGTGGACGAAGGGACCATGGTTGAGATGGCTCCGACTAAGGGGGGCGAAGGCGGTCAGGCAAAAGAACCACTGCTGTCTGAGAATGAAAAATAAATCCACTTATAAGAATGTCAAGAAAGAACCTTATTGATGAATATAAAAGACTTCTAGGTTTGGCTACACTTGATGCTATAAAAAGTTCTCTTAATGAGCTAATTGCAAAGCTTGAAGCTGCTCCAAATGCTGAGGCTGCGGCTCCTGCCCCTGTGGTCCCTGCTGCGCTTCCTGCACCTGCCGCTGCTTGCATTGCTGTTGAAAGAGAATATGAATCAAAGCCTCTTCTTAGACTTCAACTACATCAAGAAATTATTGTTAAGAGTATTTCTAATAAAATTTTACCATTGGAAGGACCTCGAGTTGTAGTTGCAGCCGCTGCGGCAGCTGTTACTGAAGAGCAGGCTATTCAAAACCGATACTTAATTGGTGTTTTACCCCGAGGCGGCAAAACGTATATTGCTGGCGGAATAATTCATGAGTTTGCCAGGCGTAAAAGGATAGTAACTCCCTCACATACTGAAAAACCTGTGAATATTATCTGGATTACAGCAACTCCGAATGAAACAAAGTCTCAAGTGGGCGAGGATTTAATTAATAAATTTATTGATTTTGGTAATTTTGTTTTTATTTCGTATCCATTTGTTTCTGGTAAATTTAAATCAGAAAAGGAAGCACGTGATTCAAAAAGACATGCTGTTATTTTCTGTTCAACACAACTTCTCATAAATCCAGGTTCAACTGGAAAAGCATTTCTTCAAGAGAGCATTGCCAATGCAGATATGTTCTTTTTTGACGAGGCGCACAAAACAGGGAGTGGAGAAAAGACTAAAGTGGAAATTGAAAAAATTGTTAGTGCAAAACCCGTTATTTTTCTTACTGCGACCTATTTTTCTACAATTCAAGACTATAAAATTAAAAGTGAGAATACGTTTATTTGGGATTATGTAGATGTAAAACTCACCCGAAAACTAAACTCACTGCCAAAAGATTTAGCAGATTTATTTAGAGAACAAGCAGACTATCTAAGGTGGCTAAGACACTTAGAAGGAAATTATGATGAAGATAATAATAATTCAAATACAAGAACAGAGTGGTCAGATCCGCGAGGAGAACAAGAGAGATATGAGGAGTATCTTCAAGAAAATAGAGAAAAATTAGCCTACGCAGCTGGACAAATTGAAACAAATGAAGCAGTTAAAAATCTAGAAAAAAGATTTGGACCCATTGTTTCATCAATTCTAGTATCTAGATTTAAAAGTGGACAGACCGCTCAAGAAATGGCCGAGGACTATATTAATTTTCCTGATCTGAATTTTATTTCGTATCCTGTGCCGGCTGAATTGAAGAAAATGAACCCAATCTTTGAAGAGGGGGATCCTGCAAAGTTGACTGCTCTTGTCAACATAGTTGAAAAGACACTTGAATATATTACTGCACACAGTCAATACGCATATAGCCGTTTCCGATTTGAATCACCTACTTTATATAATGCGCCACCAAATGCAAATTTAGCCCAAGTAAATGTAGGTTTATTTCAAAATGCGGACTTTCAACTTGAAGCGCCGGTTGTACCAAATTTTCAGAATACAAATACAATCCTCATGTTTGTAGCAACTGGTACAAAAGCAGGTATATTAAAAGTCATGACGACTTGGGCGATCTCTATGCTACAAAATGAAAAATTTAGCAGATATAATGTTGCATGTATTTTAGATAATGAAGAGGAAGAGAGTTCAGTTCCTCAAGTACTTCAGGGGCGTATACAAACAATAAAAAATCTTCCACGAAAAGATATAAAACAGCAAATACAAGAACTTGAAGAGTCCCTACAAGATCAGACCCCAAAACGAGGTCTAATTATTCTCGCGGGTTCAAAACTCAGCACGGGGGTTAGTTTACCTTCCACAGATGTTGTCTTTTTACTAAATGACGATAAATCTGAGGACACAATTATACAAAAAATGTATCGTGCGCTCACGCCTAGTGATGGGAAAAAAACAACTTACGTAGTTGATTATAATCCTATACGCTCCTATTCTGCGGTCTATGGATACACGCTTTTATCCAGTGGCGAGACTCAGAAATTTGCTCCCTTTAAAGGAAAAAATACCCGAACAAATCTGAATAAGCAGACGGCTCTATTAACAGAAGGCACAATTAATGAACTTCTTGCAGAAACGTATAGCTGGTATGAGGTTCCTGCGGAGTTTGAATTGAGACAACCGGTGAATTTTCTTCAGCAACCTGTGGAAAAAGTAAACAAGATGCGAGAGTATTTTCAGGCTACATTAAAAGATAAGGAGTTTCGATGTGTTCTGAATAAACAGTTGTTGTGTGTACTTCCTGCGCCCCCCGCTGCCGCCGCCGCTGCGGGCCAAGGTGGTGCCCGCGCGAGGCGCACAACTCTTCGTAGAACGCGTAGTAAGCGCAAGAGTTCGAGAGGTCATACGAAGCACAATCGCTAGGCTAAACATCTACTTTTTAATGTCATATAATATATATTTTGCTTGAGGATCTTCATCTTCATTGTATGTTTGAAGAAACTGTGACCCAGCCTGCATATATTCATTTACCTTTTTTGCAAGAGTGTCATCACATGGAGTTGATTGCACAAGTTTAAGTAACATTAAAATCATATCATTATATTTTAATGTTAAATGAACTTCTGGATAATGATAAATACCGTGGCCATCAATCGTATTCATGCGATTTATTGCATACTTTAAAAGTGTTTCATTATCATTAATTTTATTTTTAAAACAGAAGTAGTTAAAAAAGGGTTGGTCGTAACAGATTGGCAAAATACAATTTGGTTGCGATAGTTTATTAAAAATAAAATGAGTAAAGTGTGCAAAATATTGCTGGATTACGAGAGTATTTTTAAAGATAAAAACACCAGAACATATTCCTGGAGTTCGCGGATCGATTTCAGAATCGGCGCCAACAAAATCAAACAGATTGTTTCCAGACCAGAACTCATTATCCAGGTTCCCTTCTTTTAGCGTATAGATTTTTGTAGGATCTTCTATACAGAAAAAGACTTCTTTTAGTGGCGTATGAAAAAGAATATCCGTATCGCAGTAGAGAATTGTGTCATAGTTGCCGATTTCAGACCAATTAAAGATAAAATATCGCATACTTGCTGCAATAAATATTTTATGTTTAAAATCGTGAATAAAATTCGGTGGAAAGAGATAAAACTTGAGTGTCAGATGTAGATTCGTAGCAAGTGCATTTAATTCTTCTACAAAACTCTCATCCGTAATCACGCAAATATCAGTTGTTTCATGGCAATCTTTGCAAAAAAGTGCATAGGAGCTGAGGAAAAGTTCAACAAGTCGCATATATTTTTTATTGTAAAAAATAGCAAAGTAGATGAGATTTTTCATTATTGAATCTGAATATTAAATTTTTAAGAATAATACTATTTTTTTAAACATTTGTAGCCACCCCGCGCCGACGATTTACAATTTCATGTGATCTGAGGACCATTCTGGATGTATCGGGTGGAGCTCCAATAATGAGCGGCTGCTGATACGGCTGGGCCTCAGGTGCTTCTTGAGGCATACGCCGCCAAGGGCAACAGCAGACTATACGGTTACAGCAACATGTACAACAGAGTGCAGTGAAGAGCGCAAAGATGGCCGCACCAAGCGCAATGAAGGTATAGAGAGGCACCGTGATAGGCTTCTCTAGAGAAATTTCAATCTGGCTGATGGTGTTATTCATGATTTGTGGTAGGATTGGGTTAGTGGATATTTCAAATTTAGTCTAATTGTGGTTCGGGTAGATTCTCTAATCCTCGCATCATAACACCCAGTTTCCACAATTCATGTTTTAGACGAATAACACGATTCTTTGAAACGCCGTATTTATCTGCAATGGCTTGGTTTGGTGATGGACGAAGATTGTGTGTGAGATTATTCGCCCAATTGTCCTCCCCGTATTGATTTTTATATGCTTGGACCAGGTCTTCAAGAATAAGACGATTGGTTTCTTCCATGAAACTTAATAGTGTATTTTTTTAGGCTGGTTTAAAAATTGAATTTATATTTTTTATTCTTTTTACATAAGCACTTAATGTCAGAACCCGAAAAACCCTGGTCAATAGCAATCTTTGAACGCCTACGTCCTCATCTTACAGGTTTTGTAAGAGATAGTATCTTACCTCTTCTAGAAGATTCTCAATGCCGCCGCATCGTTTTACGTGCCCCTGTAAAGTGTGGTAAGCGTGAGATTGTTGAGTATATTGCAACACGTGATCTAGTAAATCAAGCAACTCGTGTTCATGCATTTCTTTCTGCTTGGCATCGTAAAGCTGATGAAGATCAGCGAAAGGAACTAAGTACTCAAAATATGACAGTATTCTCTATTACGAGTCAAAAGAATGTGGATACATTCATCAAGTGGCTTACTAAGCAACTTAATGAAGGAAAATCAATTGTACTTCATCTTGATGAATGTGATCATGGTACTGGCTCCAAGCAAATGCTCAGCAAAGTCTGGTCAAAAATTCGTAACTCTGAACATATTACTAATATCCTATATAGTGCTACTCCAGAAGAGGTTCTATATTCTGGAGAGGTTGAAGATGAAGAATACCAAGTAATGATGGAAGACATTATTACTGAAGGAGAACATGTTGAATATACTCCTCCAGAGGGTTATTGCGGACCTGGTCGATTTCTTCGCGAGGATCTTGTTCATGAAGCAATTCCATTCTTTGATAAGATTAATGATACATATAAAATCACTTCACAAGGAAAGGAAATTATCACTAAACTTCGGCAGAGCATGGTGGCTACAAACTCTCGTAATATTGTAGTACTTCGTCTATCTTACTCACTTCTTGGTGGAAAGAAAGAAGATATCAAAAAAAATAAAGCAATTTATCAGTTTCTATCTAATATAAACTCATTTCCAGAACTTTCAGATTTCCTTATTGTAGTTGATAAATCTGACAATATGGGCATTAAAAATAATCGCATTAGTGCTGAGAAGATTCAATGGTCTGACCCAAATTACTGGCGTCGCCAGGCATCAAATATTCCTATTATCTTGGTTATCGACCAAACCTGTTCTCGGTCAACGGAATGGAAATGCCACAACCGTATCTTTGCAACACATGACTTCCGCAATGTAGTCCAGTACAGTACAGTCTCTCAAGCACAAGAACGTGTTAATCATTATGAGCAGCGTTACAATGGTTTCCAGAAAATTCTTGTGTATGGACATACTCGTACCTTTAGACTTTCGGCGGGATTAATTGATTATGCAACTTTCTTGAAGGATGATTGGAAGAAAAAGAAGATTGATGTGCGTACTTCTCCAGAAGAGAGATATCGTATCCTTTCTAGTACTAATGTACGCCATCCTTCATGCCCAGAGGAGGGTTTAGTGGAGGCTAAAGCGGATCGTCTTCTACAGACTCTTGGGTGTTATGCAGATATTAGTCTTTCGGCACGTATTGCTGGAAACATTCGCCAAGTTCGTACCTATGTTGGAAAGTGGGAGGCTGTAACAAAGGATACATGGGATACTTTCTGGCCAACATATCGTGATAATCCAGTAAACAGTATGACCCATGCTACTGGCATTAGAAATCCATTTCTTGCAGCAGAATTACATGTCCTTACAGATGGCACTTGGCAGGGACAGCATCGTGGTTGGAAGATTCTGGAATGCATTGATAATGATCTATATCAGCGCATCCCAGGCGAAGATCTTAAGAAACTAGATTTAGGATCTACAGGAGGCAACAGAATGAAGGTTTGCTATAAGAATGGTGTTCTAGGTGTCTTTATCGTTCATTGTACTGGAACACGTAAAATGGATACCCTTCGTGCATTCAATTCAATGTATAGCTAAAGGTGATCATAAAAATTTGAACTTTTATTTGCATATTTTTTTATGACAACCAAAAATGTCCACAAACATTTATATTCTAAAGTTGCGTTCTGGAAAGTATTATGTTGGAAAATCGGCAAATCCAATGGAGCGATATCAGCAACATCTGGATGGTAAAGGCTCGGCTTGGACAAAGAAGTATAAGCCTGTTTCTCTGGAGAAGTTAATTTCAAATGCAAGTCCATTTGATGAAGACAAATATACAAAGGAATATATGAAGAAGCATGGAATCAACAACGTGCGCGGTGGAGCCTATGTAACCGAGGAACTAGATGAAGTTCAGGAGGAATCACTCAAGCGAGAACTTTGGGCAGCAACGGATAAGTGTACGCGATGTGGTCGTGGCGGACACTTTGTATCCACTTGCCATGCAAGAACAGATGTTAGTGGAAATGAATTTGAAGAGGAAGAAGAGTTAGTCTGGGGATGTGAAATCTGTGGAGATGAATTTTCAGATGAAGAGGAATGTGAAAAGCATGAACGGCGTTGTGGTAAAAAGAGCCAGTCAAAAAAGAAGTCTGGCGCTTGTTATCGTTGTGGCCGCACGGGGCATTATTCTCCAGATTGTTATGCACGAACGGATACAGATGGAAATGAACTTGATTCGGATGAGGATTAAAAATTTGAACTTTTATTTCTATTTTTGTATAATTACAATGCAAACAACAATTCACGGTCTAGATAAAAGCAAATATCCAGGCCGTATGGGGAAGGCATGGTATCATGAAGAAGTCATTCAACTTCTTACTTCTATCCGAAATAAGAAATCAATGAATGAAATTGCTACAGAGCATGAACGAACTCTTGGAGGAATTCGGGCAAAATTACGTGGTCTTGCGGCAGACTATTATCTTAATGATAAGAAGCCTATTAGTGAAATTATTCAACTTACTGGTCTAGATCGAGATGTTATTATTGATGCAATTGAGAAGAAAGAATATAGAGCAGGACTGAAGGAAAAGAAAAATATATGTAAAATTGATTCTGTACAAGAAAATGTGATTTTATCCCCTCCTAAAGTAGACCCTATTCTTGAAATTCTAAAAGATATGAATGAAAGATTACAGAGACTTGAAGCAAAAGTGGATTGCCTGAATGAGAAGATGAATAAACCAAAAATTATTATTAAGAAAAAAGCGGTGGTAAATGAACCATATGAATTTGTTGATTAACCCCGTTCACGCAACTCTTCCAAACAATCCATAAATTCCCTTGATTCCTCCATAGACCAACTATTCAAATCATATCTCTCCCATGCCGCTGTCAAAGGATTCAAGAGAAAGGCCCATCGAGTTTTTAATGGAATGACTCCATGCCGACCCATCGCAACATATGCAAGAACCTGTAGAAGATTTTTACAATTTCCTGTATCGCGCAACTCAGCCACTTTTTTTGCCGTACCACATTTGATTTCTAACAATACTCCACCACACTCTTGAGTCCACATATCAGCCTCGCCAATAATCAATGACTCAGTCTCTAGAGCAATATCACCCTCCAGAAATCCCATTCCTGAACCAACACTTCTCAAACAATCAATCACCACATCACAGATTCCATCTTGATTAAGTGCTACAAACTCTTCAAATCCATCAGGTAGACCAGAATAGTAGTTTTTCGGCATTGTTACGGCTTCAATCTCCTGTGTATTTCCTCGAAGATAGAAATCGGTAGACTGTGAAAGAATATATTCATCCTCAATACTTTTATCCTTTTTTTCAGAAGTTTCAATCAAGAGCCTTTCCGTTTTCCAGTAAATCTCCTTAACCGCAGGTACACACATAAACTGTTTTGTTTGATACATTCCAAGCCACCTCGATGCAGACACAAATCTGTCTAATGCAAGAGATGGTTCATTATTACTATTCATAAAGAGAACATCAAGTTTTGCACGCCTCATTGAAATATCTTCAAGAGAATCATGGCGATTTGTTTTCCAATTAATTGATTTCACACACTGCAGAATTTCTATGAGAATATCTTGAAAAGTCTTCAATTTCCCAGCACAGAGCATCTGCTTAAGTTTCCAGTCAATATAAGTTCCAAATGCAAGTTCACGGTTCCGCATTTTCATCTCATTATAGACATGTTCAAAGAGAATATTCCAACCAGACTTACCTGAAGAAATAATATTTTCACTACATTTATGAACACGCTTATTTAAATCAGGATATGATGCAAATCTCCCTAGAAGTGATTTAACACCAATTGGATTTTTTGCTCTCTTTTCAAACTCCTTTTCTTCAGTTCCCCATTGAGTAATATCAAGAACTTTACTCAAATTATCTCCATGTCTTGCAAGAAGTCGGATACGACCACCCATATTTGCGTTTGCAAAGATATACATTTCTTCAATTGCGCGTGTTGTTCCAACATAGAAGAGATTTGTTTTCTCTGCATAATGTCCCTCAGATTCAACTTCCCCATCGCGAAGTTCAAATATACTATCTGTAGCATTAATTATGGCAACAATATCCCATTCGAGTCCCTTAGAAGCGTGAAAGGAAGAGAATTGAATTGGAGAAGTAGAGTTACGCGGATCATAACCAAATGCCACCGTTGTAGAGGTTTCATCCTCTTTTGCAATCTGATGAAGGTCAAATGCAAATCCGTTTTTTCTGCTATATTGGCGTAGAAGTGCAGTAATAAGTTGGAAAGAAGCGCATTTAATAATTGGAAAGATGAAGACAACCGATTTGAACTCTTTTTTTGCTCTGAGAATCACAGGAATCAGTTCATTTGCCACTTTTTCTTCATATTCGCCCATACCCTTTCCAGGATTCACGGCAAACTCGAAATACTTCGGTTTTGTGCCTTCATGGCCATTAAATGGGGCTTCCATAGGGAGAATATGACCATCTTTTATTTCAGGCTGAAAGACAAAGTTTACAAATCGAAGAATTGCCTTAGAACTTCTGAAATTCGTAGTTAGATTAAATGAACGAATATTTGGAATCACTTCCCGCTGAAGAAGAGTTCGGAGAAATTCATTGGATGTCCCGCGAAATCTGTAAATATTTTGTGCAAGATCACCGATTGCAATAATTTGGAGATTGGGTTGAAGTTCTTTAAAACGTTTCACAAAGATAAATTGGAGTTCATCTAAATCTTGAAATTCATCTACGATTAGAAGTTTGTACTGTTGAAGAACTTTTACAAGTGCAGGAGTTCCCTTTCGTAGATGAGTATGAAAGAATTTAACAGATTCTTCCAT